>Ga0105049_10000798_pt1 | contig 35588 bp, 27 predicted proteins | sample MAT06_FD_78087 | JGI IMG/M metagenome (GOLD analysis project Ga0105049, IMG submission 78087) | Freshwater microbial communities from Lake Fryxell liftoff mats and glacier meltwater in Antarctica - MAT-06 | ecosystem: Environmental > Aquatic > Freshwater > Ice > Liftoff microbial mat | place...
CGACAACAACGGCGCGACGACCGAGCCGACGGTCATCGATCCCGGCCCCGGCCCCGGCCCCGGCCCCGGCCAACCGACCAAGCCGGTGACCACGGCGACGCTGGCGTCGATCGGCCTCGATCCCGACGCGCTCGATCGCAAGGCCGACCCGTGTGACGACTTCTACCAGTTCGCGTGTGGCGGATGGATCGCGAAGACCGAGATCGCGGCCGACAAGCCGGTCGCGATGCGCAGCTTCGTCGACATCGAGGATCGCAACCGCGACTTCCTCCACGGGTCGTTCGAGAAGCTCGCGAAGGGCAAGGATCCGGTCGCCAAGCAGATCGGCGACTACTACGCGTCGTGCATGGACGAGCCGGGCATCGAGAAGGCCGGGCTCGCGCCGATCGCGGCGCTGCGTGCGACGATCGACAAGATCAAGGACATCAAGTCGCTGTCGTCGACGATCGCGACGCTGCACGCCGCGAGCGTCGGCGTGATCTTCACGATGGTGCCGACGCAGGATGCGAAGGATGCACGCAACGTGATCGCAGGCATCGATCAGGGCGGCCTCGGGCTCCCCGATCGCGACTACTACCTGAAGGACGACGAGCAGAACATGACCGTCCGCGCGGGCTACCTGGGCTACGTCACGCAGATGCTGACGCTGCTCGGTCGCAAGCCCGACGTCGCGAAGACCGAGGCCACGGCGATCTTGATGCTCGAGACCGAGCTTGCCAAGGTCTCGAAGGACAAGGTCGCGCGGCGCGATCCGAAGACCATGTACAACAAGATCGACAAGGCCGGCGTCGCCAAGGCGATGCCGAGCTTCGACTGGGCGAACTACTGGAAGGTCCAGGGGCTCGACAAGGTCGACGGTGTCGACGTGTCGTCGCCGGCGTTCCTCGAAGGCGTCGACAAGCTGCTCGCGCAGACCAAGCCGGAGACCTGGCGCGCCTACCTGACGTTCCACCTCGCGAGCAGCACCTCGGGTCTGCTGCCGAAGCGGTTCGAGGAGGCGCAGTTCAAGTTCGTGCAGGCGCTCACCGGTCAGCCGGAGATGGAGGCGCGGTGGAAGCGCTGTGTCGATCAGACCGACGGGGCGCTCGGCGATCTGGTCGGGCAGATCTTCGTCAAGGAGCGGTTCCCCGGCGAGAGCAGGTCGGCGGCGGCCAGCTACGTGCACGCCATCAGCGACGCGATGGCCGTCAACCTGACGCAGCTGCCGTGGATGGATGCGACGACCAAGACGCGCGCCGACGAGAAGCGCAAGGCGATGAGCTACCAGATCGGCTATCCGAAGAAGTGGCGCACCTACGACTTCAAGATCGATCGCAAGTCGTGGGGCGCGAACGCGGTGGCCGCACGCAAGTTCGGCCGTGCGCGCAGCATGGCCAAGATCGTCAAGCCGGTCGATCGCGAGGACTGAGACCTGTCGGCGTCGACGGTCAACGCCTTCTACAACGGCAGCCTCAACAGCATGACGTTCCCCGCCGGCATCCTGCAGCCGCCGTTCTACGCGGTCGGTAACTCGATCGCCGTCAACCTCGGCGCGATGGGCATGGTCGTCGGTCACGAGCTGACGCACGGCTTCGACGATCAGGGCTCGCAATTCGACGCGGTCGGCAATCTCACCAACTGGTGGCAACCGGAGACCGAGAAGAAGTTCAAGGAGCGCACGCAGTGCGTGATCGATCAGTACAGCCAGTACGAGGTCAGCGGCGTCAAGCTCAACGGCGCGAACACCGTCGGTGAGAACATCGCCGATATCGGGGGCATCAAGCTCGCGTTCTCGGCGTATCGCAAGCTGCGCAGCACGGCGGCCGACACCGTCGTCGCCGACGGCTTCACCGAGGACCAGCAGTTCTTCCTATCGTTCGCGCAGGCATGGTGCTCGAAGGCGCGCCCCGACTACGAGAAGCTGCTCGCTGCCGTCGACGTTCACTCGCCGTCGAAGTGGCGAGTCAACGGCACCGCGTCGGCGACGCCCGAGTTCTCGAAGGCGTTCCGCTGCCAGGCCGGTGCGAAGCTCGCGCCTGCCAAGCAATGCATCGTCTGGTAACTCGTCAGAGTGGGCAGAAGCGACCGCGGGCATCGTCGTCGGTCGTCACCGCCGTCTGCGCGACCCAGACCTCGTCGATCGAGCCGGTGTAGCCGTCGCCGAGGCGAGCCGTGTCGAGCAGCGGACCGCCGCCGAGCGCGACATCTGCCGTCTGAGTGCGAACGCCGTCGACCCACAACCGCAGCGTCGGCTCCGCGAGCGACGCGACGACGTGGTGCCAGGCACCCGCGGTGACGTCCGCGGACGTCGCGATGGCCTCCACACTGGCGGCATCGGCCACCACGATCGTGTACTTCACCGTCGTCGCACTGGTGGTCTGCACGCGGATCGTGATCCGGTCATCACCGCTGACGAACACCGTGTGCGTACCGGTCGTCGGCGACGCCTGCGACCACAGCTCGACGGTGAACGCCGTGCTCGCGCCGAGCGCCAGCGGCCAGGACACGTGGTCCATCGCGGCGGCATCGAAGACGAGGCCACCGCCGAACCGGCCGGGACCCGCGCTCGGGTCCGTGGGCTCGGCAGTCACGTCGTCACCGAGGAGTGCCGCGGCGCCACCGGCGGCATCGGGCTGACTTTGCGCACCATCATCGAGGTGAAGCAAGCCCGCGGCCCCGGCCGCGGCCGGCGCGGCACACGCGATCGTCCACGACCGGGTCGCCAGCCCGGCGTTGCCGGCACCATCGACCGCACGCACCCGGAACTGATGAGCTCCAGCGGCGGCGTTGAACGAGACCGGGCTCGGACACGCGGCGAACGCGGCTGCATCGAGGCTGCATTCGGTGACGCCTTCGCTCGCGCTGAAGGCGAACGTGACGTAGGGACCGGTCGTCGAGTCGGCCGCGGGCCCCGTGGTGACCGTGATGTCCGGAGACGCGGTGTCGACAGTCCAGTTCGCGGTGGCCGGCGTGGGGTCTGGATGATTGGCACCGTCGATCGCGCGGACCGCGAACGTATGCGCAACTTGCGCGAGCATCATCACGTTGTGCGGCGACGTGCACGGCGCGAACGCCGCGGCATCGAGCGCGCACTCGAACGTCACGTCGTCTTCATTTGACGTGAACACGAAGGTCCCCGAGGCGGTGGCGACGGGGCCGCTCGGGCCGCTCGTGATCGCGGTGTTGGGAGCTGTGAGATCGACCAGCCACGCGCGTCTCGCGGGCGTCGGATCGAGGTTGCCGACCGAGTCACGCACGCGAACGCCGAAGGAGTGCATGCCCTCGGCGAGGCTATCGAACGTCCTCGGCGAGGCGCAGGTCGCGAACGTCGCGCCGTCGAGCGAGCACTCGAACGCCGCGCCCGAGCCCGCATCCGGCGAGCCGAAGCTGAACGTCGCAGTGGTCGAGCCGCTGATGTCACCTGGCGCCGAGAGGATCTGGGTATCCGGCATCGTGGTGTCGATCGCCCACGCGTGGACCGCAGGAGAGGTATCGGTATTGCCGGCGCGATCCTTCGCACGCACCGAGAACGAATGCGGTCCCTCGCCGAGCGGACCGAACATGTCGTCGGGCAGGCACGCCGTGAACGCGGCACCGTCGAGCGCGCACTCGTACGCGACGTTGATCTCACCCGACTCGAAATCGAACAGCACCATGACGCTGTTATCCGCGAGCGGCGGCTTCTCGGTCAGCGTGGTATCCGGCGCGACCGTATCGATCGTCCACCGATGCTCGGCGGGCGTGTCATCGCTGTTGCCCGACACATTGACAGCGCGGACCGCGATGCCGTGCGGGCCATCGCCGAGCGTGCGCCTGTACGGCGACGAGCACGGCACCGGCGAGTCCTCGTCGATGCTGCACTGGAACGTCGCGTCGGGATCGTTGGATTCGAACTCGAACACGGCCGCATCGTCGGCGCTGAACTCGGCCGGGGTGGCGGTCAACGTGGTGTCGGGGGCCGTCGGATCGACGGGACCGGGAGTGTCACCGGGGCCGGCGTCTTCGGTGGGATTCTTCTCGGCCACCGAGCACGCGGCGACCAGGAGCACGGCGAACGTGAAGCGCATCAGAACCTCCCACGCAACGACACGCCCGCCTGGCGATCACCGAACGCGGGCGCGAGGACGAGCTCGTCATCGGGTTTTCCGAGCAACCACATCACACCCGACGTCAACACGGCAGCGCCGCCGGCGGCGAACGCGAGGTTCGCGCGGTTCGCGGAGCGCACCGCCTTGTCATTGAAACGCAGGCCTTCGGTGTCGTTGCACGTCGAGGTCGGGCAGATCGCGTTGGAGCGCTTCTGCAGATCGTCGGAGCGGATCGCGAAGTACGCGCCCGTGACGAGGCCACCGGCACCGAGCACGCCGATCGCGACCGCGAACCCGCGCGTGGTGCTCCACGTCCGCGCTCGCGTGCTCCGCCTCATCACGACCGTGGTCGGCGGTGCGACGATCACCGTGGCAGGCATCGGTGACCACTCGACCTCGAGCGACCTCTCGAGCTTTGGCACCCGCACGAGTCGCGTGCGCGAGCGCGGATCGATCGTGACCTCGAGACGCCACGACTTGTGGCCTGGCGCTTCGGCGACGATCACGTGGGCAACCGGATCGACCGGCAGCGGCGAGCTCCAGCCACCGCGATCGACGACCTTGTTGTCGCGCTTGATCACCAGACCCTCGACCGGCTGCGGAACCTCGATCACGAGCTTCGACAAGCGCGGCTCGAGTGCCGTCGCGCGGCGCGCGGCCTCGGCCCGCCGCTTGTCGTCACCGCCGGCGCGCTTGGCGATCGACTCGGCCTCGCGGAACACGGCCCACGCCGTCGCGAACTGGCCGAGCTTCTCGCGGCAATCGCCGAGGTTGAGCAGCGTACCGACGCTGGCTTCGACGTTCCGGCTCGCTGCGATCTTGTCGCAACCGGCGGCGAGCTTGCCTGCCTTGATCAGCTCGCGACCATCGCGAAACAGCGCCTCGGCGGCGGCCGGATCGGCGGCGGCCGGGCCGACCGAAGCGAGGAGGAGAGCAGCGACGGTCGTGTTAACGCGTCTCATACAGATCCTCGGCGGTCAGGGTGGCGGGCTTGAGCATCACCGACGCGGCCGAAGGCACCGGCGTCGTCACCAGCTTCGGTGCAGAGCGAGCTGCGCGGGCCTGGCGCGTCTGCGTCGTCGGTTTCGGAGCCGGCTTGTCGGCCTCGGGCCGTGTCATGTCCGGCTTCGGCGCGTCCTGCTTCTCGATCTCCGGCTGCGGCAGCTTTCTGTCCTCGACCTCCGGTTGCGGCGGCGGGTTGGGCTGCTGGATCTCCGGCTCCGGCGGAGGGGTCGAAAGCTGATCGGACATGACAGTCGGCTCCTTATCGTTCGGTAGCGCGGAGATCACGCCGGCGAGCTGCTCGTCGCCGGTCTCTCCCCGGTGGGTCTGGATCACCATCGCGACGATTGCCGCGACGACGAGGCCCGAGATCAAGAGCGCGGCGAGCGATCGGCCCTTGGTCTGCGGTTGCGTGAGCTCGCCGGTGAGCATCGGCGTCGGAATCTCCTCGACGTACCAGCCGTTCGACGACTTCTTCTTCTCGACCTCGTCGACATTCGACTTGAAGCCCTGACCGAGCGCGATCGACGACGGCAGCTCGCGCGCCGGCACCGGCGTCAGGTCGGGCAGCACGCTGTCGATCGCGGTCTGGACCGCGGCCATCGACTGGAACCGATCGTCGGGATGCTTCGCGAGACACCGCATCACGATCTCGTCGACGAGATCCGGCACGCCCGGTTCGACCTCGCTCGGCTTCGGCGGAGTCTCCTGGAGATGCGCGACGATCAGATCGCCGGTGCCCTCGTGCTCGAACGGCAGCCGCCCGGTCAGCGCGTGAAACAGCAGACAGCCGAGGCTATAGATATCGGAGCGACCATCGACGTCGCGCGCGCCCTGGCACTGCTCCGGCGACATGTACACCGGCGTGCCGAGTACCCGGCCGGTCTGCGTCGCCATGGTGTCGCCGGCCATCTTGCAGATGCCGAAGTCGAGCAGCTTGACGCGCTCGCCGGTTGGCGATTCCGGATCGGCGACGACGAACACGTTCTCGGGCTTGAGATCGCGATGCACGATGTCGTTCGCGTGCGCCGCGGCGAGGGCACCGGCGAGCTGCCGCACGATGCGCAGCGCCTCCGCGGTGGTCAGCTGACCGAGCCGCGCGATCCGATCCGCGAGCGCCTCGCCCCGGAGCAGCTCCATGACGATGTAGGCCGTGCCGTCGACGTGGTAGCCGAAGTCGAAGATCTGGACGACCCCCGAGTCGGCGATCGCCGAGGTCGCCTTCGCCTCGCGGAAGAACCGCTCCACGATCTCCGGCTGCATCGACAGCAGCGGCTGCAGCACTTTGATCGCGGCCTGCCGGCCGAGCAAGATGTGCTCGCCGAGGTATACGCAACCCATGCCGCCCGAACCGATCTTCTTGATCAGCCGGTATTGACCGATGTGCATTCCGACGAGCTCTTTGCGAGGTTCCATGGCGTTCCCGCGCACCGTGCGTCAGGGACGCTCGGTGTTCTGTAACGGGCAATCCGGTCCAGTGCAGCTCTGATGCCCGGTGCGCAACTCCCCGAGTCCCGGTGTTTGGCCACCGTGATCGAGCGCCGATGACGCGTCGGCGGGCTGGCGCCACCGCTCGGTGGCGTTCGGATGCGCGACATCCGCTCTCCCTCGCGAAACAACGCTTCTTCGAGCCCGGGGAAGCCTTCCACGCTTCAGCCGCGACAAGCCGTTGTGTTCCGCACCAATTTTCAGCGCAGCTCGTAGCTCGCGTAGTCCGTGAGGTCGGTGTCGTCATCGAGGGCCGCGTCGTACCCACCGAGCTCGATGCACTCCGACACACCGAGCGAGAGGGCCCCGGTGAACGGCCGGGTAGCGAGACGGCTCCGCTCGATGCGCGGGCGCGATGGTTCACGCGTGCACGTCATCGCGGAGAGGACGCCGCCCGAGTCATAGAACGCCGCCTCGAGCGGGCTGAATGCTCGACCCATGCTTACCGCTAGCAGAGCCGAGATCGAAGGGGCAACTTACGAGCGGACTCGAAGGTCAGCGAGCGAAGCCGGCGCGGAGCAACGCCTCGGCCGATTTGAGTGCCGTGATCCGCGTCGTCAGATCGCACTTGATCGCGGCGACGAGCGCGCCGAGTGACTTGCGCGCCTTGCGGTTGGCGACGAACGCCTGACCGAGCGAGCGCACGACCCCACCGGGATCCACCCCGGGCAGCTCGACGGGGCCTGGCTTGAGCGCCGGGGTTTCGCTCCACCGTGCGATCGCGTGCATCAGCGGCGCTTGCTCCGACCACAGCGTCGTCAGCTCTTGCAGTCCGAGCGGACGACCCGCGAGCGACTCGCCGATCGCGGCGAACCCGAGCCACGCGAGCCACATCCGCGCGAGCACGGGTGACATGGCGGGGCGCTGCGCGTACTGGCGCGGACCGTAGAGCTCGTTGAAGCGCATCGACGGCGTGATCCACAGCGCCGCGGAGAGGGTCGCTGGTGACGGTGCCTGCCACGTCTGCTCGAAGATCGCGGCGAACGCAGCGCGCTGGGTTTCGCACTCGGCAGCGAACGCGGTGGCATCCGCTTGTGCCGCCCAGGCTGCGGCAAGCTCCGCGGTGGCAGCGGCGGCGAAGCACGCGGCCGCGACTGCACGCTCCGTGTCGACGAACACCTGGCCCTCGTTCTCGGGATCGCGCGATGGCAGCTGCGTGCTGACGATCGTCGGATCCTTGATCGATTCGATCTCCGCGACGATCTCGGCATGCGAGACGCCGCCCTCGCCGACCTGCATCGGACAGATCACGCTGTTGTAATCGACGATGGTGTAGCTGCCGATCCGGAACACGCGGTTGAACGGGAACAACCGGCACGAGGCCGGCTTCGCCGCGCGACCATCCTCGACCTCGACACGACACATACCGTCGTCGGCGAGGAACCAGCAGCGATCGCGCGGATTGAACGCGGTGATCGCGTCGCCGCGCCGCCGGAGGAACGGGGCGAGCTGCGGGCGGCGAGCGAGCAGCTGCACGAGCTCGCCACCGGCGACGTCGATGCCGATGCCGTGGCCCTTGCAGCACGCGCCGCAGCCCCGGCAGTCGTACCGGAACTGGCGATCGGGCCAGGTGAAGTAGACCTTGTCGTGCTCCATCGCGCGGGCAGTATATGCATCAAGGCGCGGGAGCAGGACGCTTCGCGCGCGCCAGCTCCGCTTCGAGCTTCTTGACGCGGGTCTCGAGCTCGACCAGCTTGCTTTCCAGGTCGACGAACTTCGCTTCGCTCTGCTCGCGATGACCGGGCCACCGCTTGATTGACGGCACCGTAGCCGAGGCTTCAGGGTGTCTGCCAGGGCCAGGCCAGCACGCCGTCCTTGTCGATCACCGCGTTGCTGCGATCGTCGAGCCACGCCGCGAAGTCGCGACCGATCCGAGGGATCCGCCACACCACGATGCCGCTGTCGGTCTGCTGGTACAGCGACTGCCCGTTCGGTGACAGGCCGATGCCGTCGCGCGCGTTGGACAGCACCGGGAGAGTCCAGCGTGCGCGTGAGGGCAGCTCGATCAACGTGACCTCGCGACCGATGCCGACACCGGCGATCAACTTGCCGCTACCGCTCGCGAACGTCGGCCCCGTCGACGAGCTCGCGAGCACGCGATGCGGGGTGGCGCCCGGCTTGAGCTCGAGGAAGTGGATCTCGCGCGCGCGGCCGACCTGGATCACCAGGCCATCCGCGATCGCGTGGACGCGATCGATGTACTGATCGAACTTCGCGATCTCCGAGACCATGCCGTCCCAGATCAGCAGGCGGTTGTCCTCGATGATCAACACGCGACCCTTGCCGTCGGAGCTGAGGAAGCCGTTGACGCCCGTGGGCACCCGCACGCGCTCGATCGCGCCGGTGCGCAGGTCGCCGCGAACGACCTCGCCGGTGCTCGAGAGCGCCGCGAACTGCAGCGGCCCGATCCCGACGCCGTGTGTGGAGACGCCGTCGAGCTTCGCGACCATGCGCGCCGGCTCATCGCCGATCTTCACGAACACCTGAGCGTCGCCGAGGCTGTAGACCATCGCTCCGCCGGGGATCAATCGCGCCCACGGGTGATCGCCCTCGACGATGACCTGCGCCTGCGACTTGCCCTTGCGCAGCATCATGTAGCGCGGTCCGCGCGGTGAGTGCTCTTCCTTCATCAGCACGCGACCGTCATCGGTGTCGACGTCGGTGATGATCGGGAGGTTGATCTCGTTGTAGTCGAGCGGCGTCGACTTGCGCGTCGCGAGGTCGTACCACTCCATCGGCGCCTGCATGTCGCGAACGATCAGGAGCGTCTGATCGTCGACGAACGCGGCCTTCATGAACGCGCGGCCCGCGATCCGCTGCGGGTGGATGATGCCGAGGTCATAGACCACGACGAGCCCGTCGCCGACGAGCGCCATCCGCGGCATGGTCGCGCGCGCGGCGATCCGCGACCTGCTCGCGACCCCAGGGATGCCGATCGTGCCGCGCCCGAGCTCGCCGATCCAACCGAGGCGGCCGTCGTCGCGCAGCCACACCAGCACTTCGTTTGCACCCTCCTTCATCATCGGCGACATCCGGTCGTACGTGCCGCGCCGGAAGATCCGCTCGCCCCTCCACGCCATGATGTCGCCATTGGTGAACATCGTCAGCTCGCGCCCGCGATAACTCATCCACATGACCACGTCGGCGGTCGGTACGGGCGTCCACACCGGCTTCGGATCGAGCGCCAGCTCGACGACCTTGCCGTCCTGCCCGAGCACCGCGATCGCGCGCTCGCGCGAGCCCATCACGAGCCCGATCTTGCCGGTGCGCCGCGTCAACTCCTTGCCGTCCGAGCCGAACACCACGATCAGCTCACGCGAGGTCACCGCGTACCAGCTGCCATCCGACGCGATCAGGACCGACTCGACCTTGCCCTCGAACGGGATCGGCGTCATCACCCTCGTCGCCGTGTCGAACATGCCTGCCGTGTTGTCGACGAGCTTGAGGATCATCTTGTCGCCGCTCGCGGTCGGCCAGCCGATGTCGACCGGCGTGAACGACAGCTGCTCGACGGTGCCGGCCTTCGGATCGAACACCACCGCGGGCGCCTTGTGATTGCTGACCAGGAGCTTGGTGCCGATCCACTCGGCGCGCGTGAACCGGCCGAAGGCGCGCGACACGATCAGGCGGCGCAGATCGAGATCGAACACGCGAACCATGCCGTCGTGTGACACCTGAAGCAGATGGCGACCGTCGGACGACATCTCCGCCTGCAGCGTGATCTCGGTCGTCGTCTGCATCGCGTAGGTCGCACCGCGCACCGCGGCGGCGGCACCGATCGCGCGCCCTTCCTCGACGCGCGACGAGGTCGCCTGCAGTTGCTTGAGGATCGCGATCGACTCGGTCGGGTTGGACTCGAGCTGGGCGCGCGCCTGCATCACGATCAGCGCGTCGTTGCGCTCGACCACGCGATCGCGCGCCTCGAGGGCTTCCTTGCGCCCGTCGTCAGCTTCCTGGCGCGCCTCGGTGGCGGCATCGCGCTCGGTGATGATCCGGTGGACGCCGATCCACGCCATCACCGCGACCGCGACGGCGGCGATCGCGATCACCGACAGCATGCCGCGGTATCGGCGCGCGAACCGCGAGACCCGCTGCCAGCTCGTGTAGTCGTGCGCGGCGACCAGCCGACCGTCGAGGAACCGGCGCATGTCCTCGCCGAGCTCGCCGGCGTCGCGATATCGATTATTCGGATCGAACGCGAGCGCCTTGGTCGCGATCGCCACCAGCTCAGGCGGTGCACCCAACGCGGTCTCCGCCAGCGGGCGGATGTCGTGCGTGCGCGTCTTGTCCATCACCTCGGTCGCCGACACGCCGCGCACCGGCGGCTCTCCGGAGAGCAACTGATACAGCGTCGCGCCGAGTGCGTAGACATCGCCCTGCGTATCGAGGGCTTCACCGCGCGCCTGCTCGGGCGCCATGAACCCGGGTGTGCCAAACACCGAGCCGACCTGCGTGCGCAGCGAGTCGCCGGGTGACGGCTCGGACACCTCGCTCGGTTCGTCTTCTTCACCGACGACCTTCGCGAGGCCCCAGTCGATGACCACAGTCTCGCCAAGCTCGGCGAGCAGGATGTTCTGCGGCTTGAGATCGCGATGGATCACGCCGCGTGAGTGCGCATGCGCGACGGCTTCGATCGCGGAGAGCAAGCGCGGCAACAGCGTCAGCCGTTCGTCGAGATCCTTGCAGCGCGCGACCATCTCGTCGAGTGGCTTGCCCGAGACCTTCCGCATCACGTAGTAGGGCTTGCCCTCCAGGTTGATGCCGGAGTCGTAGAGCGGGACGATCGACGTGTGCTCGAGCCTCGCGGTGATGTGGATCTCGCGCGCGAACCGACGATGCGTACCCTTGGTGAGCACCTCCTTGAGCGCGACGGTTCGACCGAGCTGCGTGTCGAACGCCTCGACGACTCGCCCCATCCCACCGCGTCCGAGCTCGTTGCCGATGCGATACCGATCGAGCGGCATCGTCGGCCGCACCGGCGGCTCGGCCTTGTCTTCTCGGGCTGGAACCGTGTCGTCGACGTCGTCACGCCGCTTCGAATCGGCCTGCTCCAGTCGTGATGTCGGCGTCAGTGCCATCCGCGGGCCGCTAGTCAAGGTCCCAGTCGATATCCGAGATGCTGGGGTCGTTCCTGATGTTGACGGCGCGCGTCCGTTCGTCGCTGGCGCTGTTCGGCGCGCTCCGCAGGCGCTCGATCGCCGCGATGCTCTCGATGCTCGACATTCGCGTAGCTTCCTCGGCGTTGTTCTCGACGGGGAACGGCGGATCGGTCCTGGGCAGATGCGGCCGCTTCGGCGCGTTGCGATCGGTGCGTTCGTCGATCCCGGTCTCGTCGTACGCGCGCGGATCGATCGCCTGCATCCGCGTCGGCTCTTCACCGAACGCGGGTTTCGGAGGACGTGCGCCCGGCTTCGGCGTCGGCCGGATTGGTTGCGGCGCGGACTCGGGGATGTTGCGCAGCGCGCTCAGGATGTTGTCGTCGACCTGACGCGTCGGCTCGTCGCCGAACGGTGCCGGCACCGGACGGCGAGCGGGAGCTGCGGTCTTTTGCTGTGCGGCCATCCGCGCCGATGGATTCGGGATCTCCGGCGGCGAATCGTCGAGGTGCATCGGCGCCTTCGCGACCGGCGGCGGCGGCTCCCGCTTCGAGCCGCTGTTCGGCTTCTTCGCGCGGGCCTGTGCCTGCGCGACGCCGACAACGATCGCGGGCTTCGCCGGTACGTCGGGACGGATCATCACAGGAGACACCCCGGAGGATGGCGGCGGCGCCGGACCGTCATCGAAGTCGAAGTCGTAATCCTTGGCGGGCGCCGCGCCGATGTAGACCGACGAATCCTCGTCGGCGAGCCGGCCACCTTCATCGCGAAGCATGCGCAGGATGCGGGTCCGCTCGCCGGCCGACAGCTGGTCGCGGCGACCGTGACCCGTGTGCATGTGATGGATGCCGGTGCCGGTCTGGTTCGGCGTTCCCGGGCCGGGGAGCTGCGGCTTGCCGCGCATCGCGAACTCGGAGAGCGGAACCGGCACGTCGAACTTCTTCTTGTTGGGGACGGGCGCGGCCTTGACCGGCTGCTGGATGCCGGCGTTGGTGGATACACGACCGTGCTGACCCGACGAGAAGATGCTGGTCGCCGAGCGCAGCCACTTGCGCGGCCCCGAGACCGGCTCGCCCATCGGCATGCCCGGCATCACCGCAGCCGCCGCGGCCGGCATCGATGGCGTGAAGCCCGTGCTGCCACCGAGGATCGCCGCGGCCGCGCGTGCGGCATCTTCCGGACAATCGAGCGCGCGCGCCAAGCGGCGCAGGATGTCGTCGGTCTTGCCCATCTGATAGTCGTGCGGACGCTCGACGAACTTGATGCCCATCTTCTCGAGCCACTGGATCGGGGGATCTGCGCCGATCAGCACGAACGCGCCGTCATTCGGGTAACGCTTCTGCGATCCATCCGCGAGCGCGACCGTCACGGTCTCCGCGTCGAACTGCAGCACCTGCGAGCCGAGCTTCGCCTTGAGGCGACCCTCGGAGGCGTACTGCTCGACGGTCTGCTTGTTCTTCGGTGCCGCGCGGGCGAAGCTCTTGCCACGGTACGAGATCATCACCTTCGCGCCGGCATCCGCGAGCGCGACCGCGGCCTCGACGGCGGAGTCACCACCGCCGATGACGAGCACACTTCTGCCACGCCACTCGTCGGGATCCTCGAGCAGGTTGAACACCTTCGGCATGTTCTCGCCGGGGACCTGCAGCGTTCGCGGCTTGCCGCGGGTACCGATCGAGAGCACCACGCGTTGCGCGCGATAGACGTTGACGGTGCTGCGGATCTCGAACGCACCGTCGGGCGCGCGGGCGATGATCTCGACCGACTCACCCTTGTTGACCTTCATCCCGACGCGCTCGATCAGCTCGGTCCAGATCGGAAGCAGCTGCTCCTTCGCGGAGTCGAACACCGGCAGGAACGACAGGTTCGCGGTGTCGTAGGGCTCGGCCATCACGAGCTTGCCCTTCGGATAGCGCGCGATCGTCGACGCGATCATCTGCTCCTTCTCGAGCACGACGTACGACAGCCCCTTCTGGATGCAGCTCAGCGCCGCCGACAGCCCGCCCGGACCGCTCCCGATGATCGCGACGTCGACGATGGTATCGCTGCGACCCAGCGCGCCCGCGCGCAGGCCAGTGAGCATCATGTGCTCGACCACCGCGCGGCCGAGGTTGGCGGCGCTCTTGACCAGCGGCTTGCCGGCGACCTCTCCGATCAGGTACTGGCCGGGGACGATGGTCTGGAAGTTCTCGTCGATCGCGGGGACCTTGAGCGGCGGCGGGATGCTGCCCTGGGGGAACATCACGAGCGCTTCGGACGGGCACGCGAACATGCATGCCTCGCACTGGATGCAGTACTCGAACCGGAGCACGCGGCTCTTGTTCGCGACCAGGTCAAGGACGTTGGTCGGGCACACGGCAACGCATGCATCGCACCCCGTGCAGCGATCGTCGTTGATGTCGTGGATCAGGATCGCCGGACCCACGTGCACGGCAGGTTGCATCACCGCGTTGTGCCGCTTGCGAGCGGACAGCATGGTGAAGACCACCATCAGGAGGACGGCGAAGCCCCCGAGGGCCAACGGGACGACCCAGGTCACGAGCCCCTAGGATACCTGAATTACGTGGTTGCGCTGGTAGCGGTTTTGACGTTCTTGACCAGGAAATCGCGGACTTCCGTCATCAGCCCTTCGACATCCCGACCCTCGACCGGAATCGGGGCTCCGATCGTGACCCGGACCGGCACCCCGGTCTGCATGATCTTGCTGCCGCGAGGCAGGATGTCGATGGTCCCGGAGATCGCCACCGGGACGATCGGGGTCCCGGTTTCGAGGGCGAGATGGAAGCCGCCCTTCTTGAGCTTGCCGATCGACCCGTCGCGCGAGCGCGTGCCTTCCGGAGCGAGATAGATCGACACGCCATCGCGGACCAGCCCGGCGGCGTGCTCGATCGACTTCATCGCGGCGGCGTGGTTGGACCGATCGACCCGGATGTACTCGGCAGCACGGAGGGCACGCCCCCACACCGGGATCTCGAACAGCTCCTTCTTCGCGAGCATCCGGATCGTGGGTGACGGGAGCGTCGCATAGAGCATCGGGATGTCGAGGTGGCTCTGGTGATTCGACATGTAGACATACGCACGACCCGCCGGAACGCGATCCACCCCGGTCGCCGTGAGCTCGACGTCGAGCACCTCGACGACGCGGCGGCCGAACCACCGGGCGCGTTCATCGACGGCGCTCCGCTCGAGGTGATCCCGTGCGGCGTCCACCAGCGTGGTCGCGGTGACTCGTGCCATCGCCCCGAGGACGCGCAGGCTGCTGATGATCCTCCCCGGCGTGATTGCCATGCCGCATCCTACACGTACGTGTTGTGCCTCTGCGTGATCGGCTGGTCGTGCGATCTGGACGACGTGTTATTTTCATCGCGATGCGCGCGCTGGCGGTGGTCACCGCTTGGCTGTTGCTATGCGGAACGGCAGTCGCCGATCCGATCGGCGATAGCGTGCGTCAGCTCGGCAACGATCAGAGCCAGCGTGTTCGGCTCGCGGCCGCGCTGAATCTTTCGAAGGAACATCGCGAGCCTCGCGCGGTGATCGCGCTCGCGGGTGCGCTGCGCAATGACTCCGACGATGGCATTCGTCGCGTGGCGGCCCTCGCGCTCGCGAAGATGATCGATCCGCGTACCGCACCCGATGCGATGCAGATCGCGTTCACTGCTCTCGACGATGCGATGGCGAACGATCGCAACGCGGACGTCAGTGCCGCCGCGGCGAACACGTTGCGCGCGGTCGGCAAGTTCCGTCCGGTGAAGGCATCGCCGAAGAAGAAGGGCAATGGCCCGCCGGTGTTCGTCAACGTCGATCCGACGATCGATCAATCGAAGCAGCTGCCCGCGGGTAGTGGCCTGCGCCTCGAGCGGATCCTCAAGGACAGCGTGCAGCGCACCGGCTACGCGACGGCGTGGCCAGGCGGCGGCATGCCGACGTCCGCGGATCTCGATGCGAGCAGCTCGCGCGGCTTCATCGTCGCGACGACGGTGAAGAAGCTCGAGATCACCAAGGTCGGCTCGCGGACCCAGATCGCCTGCACCGTCGCGGTCCGGATCGCGCCGTGGAACGGCAAGGATGGCGGCGAGCGCTGGGAAGCAAACCGCGCGGCCTCCGCCTCGGGCTCCGCGAAGGCCACCGTCGGCAATTCGCCGAGGATGGTCACCGCAGGCGTCAACGACTGTATCGAAGCCGTCGCCGAGAACGTGACCGCGCAGCAGGTGGTGCCGTTTCTGAAACGGCTCGCGAGCTCGGACTGATCGCTCAGCTGGGCTCGGTCGTCCAGTCCTTCATCGCCTGGTCGCCTGGCCGATCGACGTGGACCTTGTCATCGACGGAGGTCACCCACGTGAGTGGGATGTAGTGGTGCTTGCCCGACTTGTCCTTGCTCAGCTTGATCTGGTCGGTCCCTTCGAGGTGATCGACCGTGGCGAACTGGCCGTCTTCCGAGCAGACGACGGGCATGTGAGGCTTGATGAGAGTCTTGGCAGTCGTGTTGTCCAGCATGAGCGGTACACACTCACGTCTCGTGCCAACACTCACGTTGGCTTACCACCGACGGCTCTGTGGCAGCGGTGATGAGCGGGCCGAGCCTGCGAGATCCTTCGTCGTGCTGTGCGATCCGCCGCGGCACGGTGTGCTCGCAGGCTCGCTCCCGCTTCGGGCCATGGCCGATGACTACGAAGGATTCGGGCGAATCAGCGCGGCCACTTCCGGGGCGGGGCGCGCGTTGATCACGTCCTTCTTGCGTAGCCGCGCGCGGCGAGCGAGCCCGACCGCGTAGCGCACGGCACCGAGCGCACGCACCGAGTGCGCATCCGAGGCGAGCACGAACGGGATGCCGCGCTGCGCCGCGAGCCGCACGTTGTCGGGATCGAGATCGAGCCGGTGCGGGTCGCCGTTGATCTCGATCGCACCGCGCGAGCTCGCCAGCGCGTCGAGCACCTCGTCGATCCGCACGCCGATCGGGTCGCGCCGCAGCACCAGGCGCCCGAGCGGATGGCCCCAGATCTTGAAGTACGGCTGCTGCATCGCGGCGATCAGCCGTCTCGTGGTGCGGTCCTCGTCGAGCTGGTAACGCTGATGCACGCTCGCGATGATCAGCCCGAGCTGGCCGATCATCTCCGGCGGAACATCGATCGCACCGTCGGCGAGGATGTCGGCCTCGGTGCCGTGCACGACATGCACGTCGGGGTGCTCGAGCGCGGCGATCTCGGCGCCCTGTGCGCGCAGGCGAGGCAGATCGAGTCCGTTCGCGTAGCTCGCATTCGCCGAGTGATCGGTGATCGTGATCGCGTCGAAGCCCTGCTCGGCGGCGCCGCGGATCATGTCGGTGAGCGAATTCTTGCCGTCACTCTCGGTGGTGTGACAGTGCAAGGCCACGGTGATGTCTTCGAGTGTGATCAGATCCGAGAAGTCGTCCCCCGCGAGTGCCGCGGCGATCTCGTCGGTGCCGTCGCGCACTTCGGGCGGCAACCACGGCAGCCCGAGCGCCTGGTAGACGAGCGGCTCCTCGGTGGCCTCGAGTCTGGTGAGATCGATCCCGCGCTGCGCGGCGCGCTCGAGCAACTGCGCGACATGCGCCTTCGATCCGGTGGCGACGACCATCGCCCAGCCGAACCGCTCCGGTGGCGCGACGTGCACCTCGCAACGCACGCCAGCCGCGGCGAAGCCGACGATCGGATCCGCGGTGCGATCCACCGAGGTGACGAGGCCGAACTCCGCGAACCGAGCCGCGACCGCATCGCGATCGCGCGACGCGACTGCATACGACATCACGTCGACGACCTCGCACCAGCGCCGGATCGGCCCGCAGATCTCGACGCGCGACACCGCTGGTTCGCCCTTGAGGTGATGCGAGAGTGACGATGCGTGATCTTGCGCCTCGACGAGGATCAGCCGCGTGCCGTGGAGCTTTCGCTCCTCGATCGATCGCAGGATCTTCTGCTCGCTGACCTTGCCGAAACCGGGCAGCTCGCTGACCGCACCGGCGCGGCACAGCGCGGCGACCTGATCGAGATCCGCCGGATCGAGGGACTTGAAGATCTTGCGCGCCTTCTGCACGCCGACTTTTGGCAACGTCGCGAGCTCGATCACCACCGCAGGCCACTGGCTCCGCATCCGATCGAGCACGGCGACCCGACCGGTCTTGTGAAGCTCCGCGATCACCCGCGCGGTCGAAGGACCGATATTCGGCAGCTCCTCGAGCCGGCCTTCATCGATCAACCGCTGCAGGCCCTGGGTGGCCTCGACCGATTTTGCCGCCTTGTCGTAGGCATACGCACGGTGCCGATCACCGTCGAGCTCGTAGTACATGGCGAGCTCTCGCAGCTGTGCGGCGATCGTCGCCGGTTCCATCTCGGATGTTCTACCGGCCCCGAGCGCCCGTGTCACGGCGCGTCGGGTTGTGGTGACCATACGCCCGCGTCCGGAGTCGTGCTGGGTGATGGTGCCGTCGGCACCGGCGCTGGACCGGGAGAGACCGGCGACCAGAGATCGCCCGAGCTGCCCGGTGCGGCCGGCCGGGGCGAGATCGGCGCGGTCATGTTGTACGGGCCTTCATCCTTGTGGACCGGCTTGGTCGGATCGTCCGGTAACGGCGCCGTCGACTGACCGATCTGCGAACCCTTGGTTTGAGGCTGAGAACCACCACAGCTTGCAAGAAATCCGGAGAGAGCAACTGCCACGAAGTGAAACCGCATACCGCTGATCCTGCGAGTCGCGTGCCGGCACTCTCGATCTGCTCGTGCGAGGACGATCTTCACGCCACCCGATACTCGTCCGCATCCATGCGCGGCCCGCGCAGCCGACCACCATCGGATGTACTTGTAATTAATTGGTAACTAGAGATTGTCAGACCCAATCCGGATCATCGCGCATGGTCTTCTCGTCGCCCGAGCTGGCGCAGCGCAGCTTCGACGAGCTCGCTCGGATCGAGCCGCGTCTCGCGCCGCTCTGGAAGCTCTGCCGGGTCGCCGCCCCCCATCGTCCGGATCCGGTCGATGATGACGACGGCGACGGCGACGACGACGGCGACGGCGACGACGAGCCACACTGGTGCGCGGAGGATCATTTTCTCCAGCACATCAAGCCGAAGCTGGTCGCGCTGGTCGGCTGGGATCGCGAAGAGGATCCGCCGGAGCTGCAGCAGCGCGAGGCGTACGAGGCCGCCTATGCGGCGCTGTTCTTTCACGCGTTGCCGCGGCCGTGCGCCTGCTGCCGCGACGAGGCCGCATGATCAAGTTCCGGCCCACCGCGCGGCGCAGTAGATCGTGCTCGCGCGAGAAGTACCCGCGCCAGCGTGGGCAACGCGCGATCGAGGAGCTGGTCGGGCGGCTGATCCAGCGCCACGGGCTCACCGATGCGGTGCGCGAGCACTGCGTGATCACGTTCTGGCCCGAGATCGTCGGCGCGCAGGCGGGTGCGATCACGCGGCCCGATGTGATCTCGCGCGGCGTGCTGCGGGTGACCACGGGCACCTCCACGCACCTGCAGGAGCTCCAGTTCATCCGCGCGCGGGTCGTCCAGCAGATCAATCACTGGGTCGCTGCCCAGCGCTGGCTCGCGCCGGCTCCTGCGCCGCTCGTCACCGACGTGCGGTTCACGATCGGTACGCTGCGCGCTCCACTCGCGCCGGAGTACCGGCGCCAGCAGGTGCGGCACTGGGAGCGGTTGCGCCCGGATCGGGCGGCGCTGCTCGCGGCCGACCGCGCGGAGATCGTCGCCGCCACGTGTCTGGTCGAGGATGCCGAGCTCCGCGCGCTGATCGAGCGGGTGCGGCTCGACTGGAATCGCTAGCGTCACTTCACGGTGATCGTGAGCAGCGCCGTCTTGTCGGCGTTCGTCGACACGCTCACCAGGTACTGCGCGGTCGGGCTCGAGATGTTCATCCGATAGCCGCCCGCGAGCTCGACCTTCGAGTCGCTGACACCGCCGGAGCCGGTGTACTTGACGACCATGCCGCGCGACCTGACGTACTCGACGAGCTCGTCGTGGACGGCGTCGCGCTTGCGCGGGACCTTGCAGGTCAGGTCCTTGTTCGGCAGGTCCTGACAACCGCTGGCGTCGGACGGGATCGGGAAGCCGCCCGGGCCTTCGCGGAACCGGCGATCGCTCGCCGGACCGCCCTTCTCGCTGAAGAACGAGCCGGTGGGCTCGACGGTCTCGGGCGCACCGCGGCCCGAACCACCGCCGCATCCGATCAACAGACCAACAACCATCGCTCTCATCACCGCGAACCTACCTGCTCGCCGAACCGCGTTGGCAGATCGAACGCGAGGATCGACAGCGGCAGGAACGCGATCAGGATCGGGATCCACAACGGCTGCGCGAGCACGCCGACCGCACACAGCACCGACGCGATCAGCAGGATCACGATCCGGATCCGCGCATAGATCCGGCGCTTCGTCGGGCCAAGGAACGGCAGCAGCACATCGAGCGGCATCACCGCGAGCGCGGCCTCGTTCCACTGCAGCACGTTGATCGGCGACACGATCAGCAGCCCCCACACGAACAGCCCCCACCACGTCAGATGCAGCGTCGCCCACGCGATCGCGAGTCGTTCACTACGAAGCGCGGCCGCGAACGCCGTCAGGAAGACGCCTGGCACGATCAGCGAGAGCGCACCGAGCGCGTTCCACAGCGGTGGCTGGATCTGCAGCAGCACGTACGCGAGCACCGCCGCGAACACGGCGCTCGCCCGAGCCGCGACCGATCCCGCGAGCGCGAGATCAAGAGCGGCAGCGCGAACAGCAAACCGATCGCGAGGAGCGGGAGTCTTCCCGTCGGTCCGGAGGTCACGAACGCCGGACCCTTGCGGTGATAGACGTGGCGCGGCGCGACGCCGAGCCGTTGCTCGATCACGCCGCGAAAGATCTCGGGATGGAACATCGCCTCCCACAGCGTCGGGTGTGTCTCGAGCTGGCGACCAAACACGAAGTCGGAGACCGCGGTCAACGGCGGGATCGAGGCCAGCCCGCGCTCACCGAGCTGGCGAAACGTCAGCGGATACTCGAGGTCCGCACCGACGGCGAGCTTGCCGCCGGTCGCGTGATCGACGAGATCGCGCAGCCGCGTCGTGCAGTTCTCGAAGAACAGATCGTAGTGGTAGCGACTCTCCGGTCCTTCGAGGGCCGCCCACAGCTTCGTCTCCACCGCGCGAGCCTGCGTCGCGGTCAGCGGCAACGGCTGCACGAAGATGTCGCGATCCTCGGCCTCGTAGAACGCCATCATCCCCGGATAGGTCAGGGTCTCGACCCAGAACTCCTGCCGCGCGCGGAGGAAGCTCCAGACCATCGGCGCACCTTCGCGGAAGTCGGTCACTCCGAAGTTGAAGCAGACCGGATCGCGATGCGCGTCGTGATAGCGGATGCAGATCGCGGCGTGGCCGAACTTCTCGAACACGACCTCGCCGACCCCGAACGTCATCACGTCGATGTACGGCGGATCCTGCTCGAGCCCTGGCTGTGCTCGCGCGATCGCGGGGATCAGCAGCAGCGCGAGGACCAGGGCTCTCACGGCTTCGGCGCGGACGGCTTCGGCGCGGACGGCTTCGCCGGCGCCGGCGGCTTCGGCGCGTCCGGCTGCGCCGGCGCCGGCGGCGGCGGCTTCTCGAACAGCTTCGCGTCGACCGTCGGATCGAACTCGATGCTCTTGAGATCGAGGCGTGTCGTGCGCGGACCACCTGACGAGTGGCGCTTGTGCGCGACCTTGATGCCCTTGATGTCCTTGTAGCCGGAGAAGTCGTCGATCTCGGAGACCGGACCCTCGGTGTACGACAGGCGCGAGAGCAGCTTCGTCTGCTTGTTGAAGTAGAGGTAGATCTCGATGCCCTGCGGCGAGCGCAGCTTGACCACCGAGTGAGCCTTGCCATCGAGCGACGGATCTGCGTGCTTCGACATCTTCTCGTCACCGACGAGCGTGACCTTCGAGGTCGGGTCGGCCGCCTTCAACAGGATCAGCTCCGGCTCGCGCCAGCGCTCGAAGTCGATCGACGCCAGATCCGCCGGGCCGATCTCGTTGAGCTCGATCTTGGTGCCGGTCTGATCCGGCGCGAGCTGCCAGCCCTTCTTGCCGTCGACCGCGACGATCACCTTCACGCGCTGCGCGAGCGTGGCGTCGATTCGCATCTTGTCGGGCACCACGAACACGCGCTCGATCTCGACCGGCACCGTCTTGCCCTGGATCGTCGTCGTGCCGACGGCGAGCATCTTGAAGCCCTTGAGCCCGGAGATCTTGGGCTTGCCTCCCTTGGCCGCCAGCGCCTCGTCGATCAGCGTCCGCGCGGCCTGCGCTTGCTTCGGATCGATCGGCACCTCCGCCTGCACCACCGGCGCGTTGATCGGATCGGTGAACGAGACCTTCTGGTACTTCCACCCCGCAGCCTTGAGCTGCGGCTCGAGATCCTTCGCATCGCCGACCATCACCATCACGAACGCCTTCGGATCGAGGATCTCCGACGCTGCCTTCTTCGCGCTCGCGGCGTCGACCTTGCCGACCGCGATCGGATAGTTCTGCAGGTACTCGCGGCCGAAGCCGTGGAGCTCGGCACCGAGCAGCGCCGCGCCGAGATCCGCCGCCGCCTGGAACCGCAGGCCGTAGCCACCGGCGATGTTCGCGATCGCCGCGGTGACCTCCTCGTCGGTCGGACCGTCCTTGGCCAGCTTCGCGATCTCCGCCAGCAGGACCTTCGCCGTCGCGACCGCCTCGGCGTTGCGCGTCAACGTCGCCGCCACGAAGCTGCCCTTGTCGAGGTTGCGATCGAACGACGAGGTCGCGCCAGATTTTGCAGCCGGGTGATCGCCACGGACCGCCTTGGACAACCGCGACGACAACCCGCCACCGCCGAGCGTGTAGTTCCACACCAGCGTGTCGAAGAACCGCGGGTCGTCGTGCTTGATGCCGAACTGCGCGATCCGGATCTGCGTCTGCGTCTGACCCGGCTTGTCGACCAGGCGGATCCGGCTGCCCGACAGCCCCTGATCCTTGAACTGGGGCGCGGGCGCGACCGGCGACTTCCCCCAGCCACCGAACGCGCGCTCGAGATCGCTCTTGAGCTTGGTGAGATTAACGTCGCCCGACACGATCAGCATCGTGTTGCCGGGCACGAACCAAGCCTTGTGCCACGCGACCAGATCCTCGCGACGGATCGCGATCACGCTCTGTTCGTTCGTGATCCAGCCACGCACGTGACCATCTCCCCACAGGAGGTTCTGGACGTGGGCCGACGCCAGCGAGCCGGCGTCGTCGAGGCGCTGGCGGATCGCACCGATCGCCTGCTCCTTCACCTTCTGGAGCTCGGACTCGGGGAACACCGGCTGCGTCAGGATCTCGGGCAGCAGCTCGAGGCACGTCGGCAGGTTGCGAGCCAGCACGCTGCACGACAGCAGCGTCGCCTCGAACGTGGCGTTCGCGGTGATCGTGCCGCCGACGAAGTCGATCGTCTTCGCGAGCGCGAGCGCGTCGCGACGCCGGGTACCCTTGACGAGCATGTCACCGGCCACCTCGGCGACGCCGAGCCGGGCCTGCGGCTCGTGCATGCGACCCGCGCGCACCGCGAGCTGCATGCTGACGACCGGCAGGCGATCGCTCTTGATGACGTGGACCTGGAGGCCGTTCGCGAGCTTGAACGACTCGATCGCCGGTAGCTCGACGGGCATCGGAGGCTTGGCCGCGGGCGCCACGATCAGGTTCGTCTTGCCGGCCCAGGGATCCGGGACCGTCGGCTTGCTGACCACGGGCGGCTTCGCGACGTTGGTGTCGCCATCACCCGGCAGCACCGGAATCGGCGCCGGTGCCGGCTTGGGCCCGCAGGCGGCGGCGAGCGCAGCGAGCATCAGGAGAGCCGTTCGAATCACCTGGCACCTCCCGTGGGCTCTTCGGGTGGCTTCTGGCCGCGCTCGCGCGGTGGGATGATGACGATCGTCGCGCTGTCGGGTGCCATGTACTTCTTGAGCACGCGCTGGACGTCGGCGGCCGAGACCTTCTCGATCTCGTCGATGTCGCGCATGAACGCGACCGGATCACCGACCAGGATCCAGCTGCGGCCGATCGCCTGCGCGAGCCCCTGGACGTTCTCCAGTGAGAACGTGAAGCCCGACTGCACCTGATTCTTCGCCTTGCGCAATTCGTCGCCGCTCGGGCCGCGCGCCGCGAGCTTGCCGATCTCGTCGAGGATCGCGTTCTCCACGCCCTCGCCCTGCGCCGGATCGAGATACGCGCCGAGCGCGATCGTCATCCCGGGCTCCTGGCGGATCACCGCTTCCATCCCGCCGTCGAGGCCGAGCGGACGCTTGGACTTCGGATCGACCGACTTGATGCGCTGCTTGAGCCGGCTCGACTCGCCCGCGCCGAGGAGGATCGACGAGACCTGCAGCGCGTAGATATCCTTGTGGCTCGCCGCCGGCACGTGATAGCCGACCATCACCAGGCCGATCTGCCCGGGCTCGACGACCTCGCGCCGCTTCTTGGTCTGCGCGGGCTCCTGCGCCGTCGCCGACGGATGCGGTGGCTCGGCACCCTTGGCGATGGTTCCGAAGTGCTTCTCGGCCGCGGCCTTGACCGCCGCCGACGTGATCTTGCCGACGACGACGAGCAGCGCGTTGTTGGGCTGGTAGTACGCGTCGTAGAACTTCTTCAGATCGTCGGGCGTCGTCGCATCGAGATCCTTGGCGTTGCCTCCGGCGGTCCACGCGTACGGATGCCTGGTGAACGCGATGCCGAGGAACTTGAGGAACCCCTTCGCGATCGGCGCGTTCTCCTGCTGCCGGATCTCCTCCTTCACCACCTCGCGCTCACTCTTCACCATCTCGGGACGGAACAGGAGGTTCCGCATCCGATCGGCTTCGAGCTGGACCGCGAAGTCGAGATAGTCCGCCGGCAGCGTATTGATGTAGTGAGTCGAGTCCTCATCGGTCTGCGCATTGACGTAGCCGCCGATGCCGTTGACGAACAGCGCGTGCGCCTCGGCGCGAACCCGCTGGGTGCCCTTGAACATCATGTGCTCGAACATGTGGGCCGCGCCGCGGCGATCGCGGGGCTCGTCCTTGCTGCCCGCGCGGTACCAGATCTGGACCGAGATCACCGGCGCCTCGGTCGCGAGGACCGCCACCTTGAGGCCGTTGCTCAGGGCGAAGGTGTCGATCGTCGGTAGCTTTGCGATCGCCTTGGGTTTTGGAGCCGGGACTGGTTGCGAGCTGGCCAGTGGCATGGCGAGCACAGCAACCGCCGAAACAATCGACAAACGAAGCATCTGTGCGCGGACACTACCAAGGCCCGATAGGGTTGCCAGCCGATCGTCCCCACTTCAAACACTTAGCGAAGATCGGCTAACCCATCGACACGACTAACCGGGTGTCCACCAGAAATAGAATTATCTTGCTTGACTGGAATCCGAGCCGAGGTCAAAGTGACCATCTCGCGGCCATCCCAGGTCGCGCCAAAGTAAAACGAGTGAGGTGAGTCGTGGCAAGAGTGCAAGCGTCCTCCGACGAGAACCGGATGATCGATGTCACCGGTGTGAAGGTGTTTTCTGCGACCAAGGCCAAAGAGCGCGAGCTCCTCGGTGAGCTGATCACCGATTGGATTCGCAGCCATCCCGATCACGAGGTCGTGGACAAGATCGTCACGCAGAGCTCGGACTCCGAGTTCCACTGCCTCACGATCACCCTGTTCTACAAGCACACCAAGGCCTAGTCGGGTCACCCGGTCGCCGAGCCCGCTTGACCGGGCCGGTTCGATCAGGTACCCACGTTCCTCCCCATGGAGAACACGTTCGGAAAGCCCGTCGAAGTCGAGGTTCGCGACAGCCTCGAGAAGGCGATGAAAATCCTCAAGCAGAAGATGTCCAAGGAGGGCATCCTGCAGGAGCTCAAGCGTCGCCGGTTTTACGAGAAGCCGAGCGTCAAGAAGAAGCGCAAGACGCGTGAGGCTCGCAAGCGGCTTCGGCGCGAGATGAAGCGCCGCATCGCTCCGGCGAACGACCGTCCGGCTCGCTGAGTCCGTGTCGCCGATCGACACCGACTGGGTCGAGGTAATCGTCCCGGTTGGTGCTGCTGATGTCGACGACATCGCAGCGCTGATCGCATCTGAAATCGCTGCTGCCGGCTCGGGGACCGAGCAGCGTGGCGACGAAGTCGTGTTCTGGGTCGCGCGTGATGACGCGCCAGCGACCCTCGCGACCACCCGCGATCACGTGACCCGCTGGCAGGCCAATGGCGCTGCCCTCGACCCATCGCGTGTGCGACTCGCCGATGCGGTGCCCGAGGCCGAGTGGCGAGACGCGTGGAAAAAGTACTTCCACATCACCCGGCTGACCCGCCAGTTCGTGGTCGTGCCGAGCTGGGAATCGCATACCCATCATCCCGATGACGTCGTGATCGATCTCGATCCGGGCATGGCGTTCGGAACCGGTACCCACGCGAGCACCCGACTCGTGATGGAGGAGCTGCAGGACCTCGCGGATCGCGAGATCTCGCCTGACCGCGTGCTCGACGTCGGTTGTGGCTCCGGCATCCTCGCGATCGCCGCGATCAAGCGCTGGCCGTCCGCGAGCTGCGTGGCAGTCGATAACGACCAGCTCGCCGTCGATGCGACCGTCGACAATGCGTCGATCAACCGGGTCGCCGACCGGATCCACGCGTCGCTCGATTCGCTGGGTGCGATGACCGAGCAGTTCCCGCTGGTGCTCGCGAACATCCAGGCACACGTGCTGCGCCAGCTGATGCAGGCGCTGATCGCGCGCACCGCGATCGGCGGGACGTTGATCCTGTCGGGGCTGCTGACGCCGCAGGCCGAACCGCTCGCGCACGAGTTCGTCGCTGAAGGCCTGCGGCTGGTCCGGGTGCGCGCGAGCAGCCACGATCCACAGTGGTCGTCGGTGACCCTGGCGAGATGAGGATCTTCGTGACGCCGGAGTCGCTCGCGATCGGTGACCTCGAGATCACGGGGGACGAACATCACTATCTCGGTCGCGTGCGGCGCGCACGGATCGGCGATGCGGTCGAGATCGTCGACGGCAACGGCCGGCGTGCCGCGGCGACGATCAGCGCGATCACCGACGAGCGTACGATCCTTCAGGTCGCCGCGCCCGAGGCGATCCGCGCGAACCCACCGCACATCCGCGCCCTGGTGCCGCTGATCAAGGGCGACCGGATGGACGCCTGCATCGAGAAGCTCGTAGAGGTCGGCATCGATTCGATCGTGGTCTGGCCGGCGACCCGTTCGGTCGTGCGCCTCGACGATGCGCGTCGCGAGGGCCGACTCGCGAAGTACCGCGCGGCGGTGCAGGCAGCGGCGCGGCAATCGGGTCGCGCGCGCGTGCCCGAAGTCGATCATGCGAACGATCTCGCGGCGGCGATCGCGGGCTTGCCGCCGGGTGATCGCGTGGTGCTCGACCCGGCGGTGGATACACCTCTCGTCGTCGGTGACAGCCCGGATGTCACGATCGTGAGTGGCCCCGAAGGCGGGCTGACCTCCAGCGAGCTCGAGCGCCTCGCGCAGGCTGGCTTCGTCGCGGTCGGGCTCGGTCCTCGGGTGTTGCGCGCGGAGACCGCGCCTACGATCGCGGTGGCGTTGATCCGCCACGCCTCGCGCAGCTGATCAGAGCCTCACGACGGTGCCGGCGGCGACGTCGAAGCCGTAGGTCACGCCATCGAGCACGATCGTCGACGGTGCCGCGTTGCCACCATACGTCAGCTGCGCGGTCGACTCGAACGTCCGCACGTCGTCGCCGCGCGTGCGGTCGCTGGTGACCGTGAACGCGATCGTGCCGAACGTCGGCACCGCCTGACCCGCGAGGTAACGAACCTGGTTGTATGCCGCGTCGAACGTCAGGTGGTAGTCGGCCTGCACGCCCTCGGTGCTGACCGAGGTGTCGAGCGACAGCGCGTCGGGACCGCTGATCCGCGCCTTGCCGAGCGCGAGATCTCGGATCTCCCAGACGACGACGCGATCGATCGCGGTCATCGAGATGTCGCCCATCGTCTGCGAACCGGTGAGCGCGAGTGTGAAGTGCGAGTGATGGGCGGCGGCATCACACGGGATCGGCGGATCGCCCGGGAGCGCCTCGCCGTGACAGAAATAGCTGAACGAAAAGCTCAGCGAGCCGGTCGCCCCGATCCCCGTGTACTCGAGGCCGGAGACGCCGGTACCAGTCAGCTGGAACCCGTCGGGGTACGTCCCACGTGAGAGCTGGGCGGCGATCAGCTGGACCGGGAACTCCGCGCGCAGGTGCGCGGCGAGGATCGTGGCCAGCTCGTCCTTGTCGCGGGCGATCACGGCCGCGTCGTCGGGATCCGTGGAATCGGTCGGGGCCGTCGAGTCGGTCGGGGACATCGCGTCCGTCGAAACGGCCGGATCGTTCGAACCACAAGCGGTCGCGAGAAGTGCAGCGCCCAGAAGAAAAGCTCTCATGCACTGGGCCTCAGCAAACGGCGAACCAGCGCAACTCGGCGTCGCGTCGTCGTCGAACGTGACAGCGGCGCGCGAACGTGCGCTCAGAACGGGCCGGCGCGCCCGGCGTGAAGCACCAGCTCGTCGGCGTAGTCGCTGAAGTCGTAGCGCTCGACGCTGGCCTTGAGGCGCAGCGCCCCGGTCAGCCGATACGTCGCCGCGGCGGTGTATCGAAGGACGGTGCTCTTCGAACGCAGCGTGCTGGTGGCGAGTACCTGCGTTGGAGGAGTCGTCGCTGCTGGAGCTGGAGCGAGCTCACGTCGAGGCTGCGGCACCGCGGCTGCGATCTCAACGCGATCCTTGTTAGCTCCCGACGAGCGGTCGCGTCTGCACGATGTAGAGCTGTTCGCCGACGTAGACCCACTCGATGTCGAGCCGCTTGTTCTTGAACACCTCGGTGAGGCGCTTCGAGACCTGCGCGAGCTGCACGGCCATCTGATCCGAGAGCACCGGCTTGCCCGTGTTGGGGTTCGGGATCTCGTGGACGCCGCCCTGGGCGTCGAACACCAGCATGGTCGGCTCGTCGGAGCGCGACAGCACGCGGATGCCGCGGTTGTACCAGCTGACGATCAGGCTCTCCGGAATCTTGCGACCGTCGACGACGGCGATGCCGAGGCCGCTCTTCGCGTTGATCGTGTAGTTCTTCTCGTCGTCGGGATCGGTGGGATGGATGGTCGCGACCACCCCCGCGGCGGTCGCGGGCACGCCGACCTGCACGAGCGCAGAACCATAGACCGTCCGTTGATCGATGCCGGCGAACGCGCGTGCGTCGTATGCACGCAGCGTCCACGTCGACGCCCACACGAACTTGATCGCGTTGCACACCGGTTCGAGGCCTTTGACGTTTGGCAGCGTGTCGTGGAGTCCGGCGCCGGAGAAGTTGTCGAGATCCTCGGCGTTGGTCGAGCTGCGCACGAACACGCCCTGCGCGATCGGCCCGAGTGAATGGAGCCCGGTCTCGACCTTGGCGCACAGCTCCTTGTCGATCGGCGCGGCGGCGATCGCCGTGCGCAGCACCTCGAGCCTCGCCTTCCTCAGAGCCGGATCCTTCTGCACCGCGGCATCGTCGAGCAGTGCGTTGATCTGCTTGTCGAGACCGTTCGTCTTGAGGTGCTCGTCGTAGTACTTGAACGGGATCCCGAAGCCGGGCGGGACCTTCATGTTCGAGAGCTTCGCGTGGATGATCTCGCCGAGGTTCGACGACTTCGGACCGAAGATGACCTCGTCTTTCGCGCGCATCTTCTCGAGCGTGCGGAGATCGTCGGACACGAGATCGACCTTCGGGATCGTGACCTTCGGGACGGCCGCGCGCTTGTGCGCGTTCGCCTGCACTTCCTCGGGCGTCGCGATGCGGATCGTGTGCGTGGTGCCCTTGGCCTCGAAGTAGACGACCTTGCCGGCGAATTGCTCGAGCTTCTTCTGGGCGTCGACCAGGCCGATGTTCGGGATCTTCCAGCCCTTCGCACGCAGCGAGAGGTGCGAGAGCGGCGTCGAGAACGTCTCGGCGATGATGCCGGCAACCGGCGTGATGTCGGAGAGCACGGCCTTGAGCACGACGATCTCGTCGGGGGTGAACGTCAGCTGATCCTCGGGGATCTCCGCCGGCACGATGCGCAGCTTGCCGACCGAGCTGCCCTGGTTGAACGCGGTGTACGCCTGCGCCTTGTACAGCTCGTCGTTGAGGACGAACGGCACGCCCGTCGTCGCTTTCGCGACCTTGACCTGATGATCCGAGTCGGGACGGAACCGGATCTTGTCGGCGGCGTAGAACGTCGCTTTGATCTTCTTGTACGCCCGTGCCACGTGCGCCGGGGTCGCCTGATCGCCGGCCCAGTACGCGAACGTCCATTGATCGACGCTGACGTGGTGGACCACGTAGCACATCATGAAGTCCGGCTTGACCTCGTGATAGTTCCGGTCGACGAGGCGCACCGCCGACGGCGTCTTCGGCTTCTTGTAGAGCGCGCCGAAGACGAAGTCCTTGTGGACGGGATAGACGTTGACGTCGAAGTAGTAGATGGCGTCGGTCTTCAGATCGAGGACGAACTTCGAGAACCGCTCGCCGCCGAGCTCCTTCGAGTACGCGTCGAAGGTCTCCTTGTCAGGGATCTTGTCGACGTAGATCTTCCGCACCGTCACAGGCATCGCGCTGCCAACACCGCTGCCGCTACCGCTGTCCGAGCCGGGCCCCTCGACGGAGACGGACCTCGCGGCATCGGGCATCGCTGCATCGGGACTCGGAGTCGGCGCAGGCGGCGGCTCTTTCTTGGAACCGCACGCGATCAGCGTCAGAGCCAGCACGAGACGATGCATCGCCCGCAGCGTACACGAGGCACCAGGCGGGCCTCCCGGGCTTTTGGTGTTATCAGTGCACATGCTGCGCGAACATTCTTCCGATCTAATGGCGGGCCGGATCGCGATCGATGACGCCCATCCGATGCAGCCGCGCTGGGTCGCCGAGGAGGTCGCGGCTCGCGCGTACTTCGCGGCGAGCTTCGCGAACGTCACTGCGTTCGATACCGATGCCGGGCTCGTGCTCGTCGACACTGGCAGCTTCGTCCTCGCCGATGCAACGCGCGAGCTGCTGAAGAAGGTCGTCGCTTCACCGGCTCACACCGCGATCTGGACCCATGGTCATGTCGATCACTGCTTCGGCGTCGAAGGGTACGAGGCGGATGCCGGTCGTCACGTTCACGTGATCGCGCACGAAGCGGTGCCGCGTCGGTTCACGCGCTATCAGCTGACCCGCGCCTACAACGATCGGATCAACGCACGGCAGTTCCAGACCAAGGCCGGCTTCCCCGGTGAGTTCCGCGCCCCCGACGAGGTGTACGCGGAGCGCAAGTCGATCGAGGTCGGCGGGCGGAAGTTCGAGCTGTTCCACGCGCTCGGTGAGACCGACGACGCGACCTGGGTGTGGGTCCCCGATGCCGGCACGCTGTGCGCGGGCGACCTCGTGATCTGGGCGTCGCCGAACTGCGGCAATCCGCAAAAGGTGCAGCGCTACCCGCGCGAGTGGGCGCAGGCGCTGCGCGCGATGGATGCGTGTGGTGCCGAGGTGCTGTGTCCCGGGCACGGCGTGCCGATCTACGGCGCGGCGAACGTGCACCGGCTGCTCGACGACACCGCGAGCTACCTCGAGTCCTTGGTCGATCAGGTGCTCGCGCTACTCAACGGCGGGTACCCGCTCGACGAGATCCTCGCGGCGGTCAAGCCGCCGGCGGAGCTCGCCACCCGCCCTTATCTGGCGCCGATCTACGACGAGCCCGAGTTCGTCGTCCGCAACCTGTGCCGGCTCTATGGTGGATGGTGGGATGGCAACCCGGCGCACTTGAAGCCGCCCCGGGAAGCCGACCTCGCGCGCGAGCTGGCCGCCCTCGCCGGTGGGGCCGAGAAGCTGGCAGAGCGGGCGCAGCAGCTCGAAGATCCGCGCCTCGCCTGCGAGCTGATCGAGCTGGCGTTCCGGGCTGCCCCCGACGACCCCGCGATCCAGGCCGCCCGCCAGGCGATCTATGCGAAACGGGCCACGACCGAGCGGTCGCTGATGGCCAGGGGCGTCTACAGCTCGGCTGCCCGCTGACCGGAGAAAGCGAGACAAGCCGCATAATTGCGTTCCCAGGCCGCGGGGGATAAAACCGACGGATGGCGGAGCGCGAGCCGACCCTGTTGCGGGATCAGGCCGATGGGTCTGCGGAGGCGCGTCCGGACGACGCGAACACCGAGCCCACCGAGGCCACGCCCGTGCTCGCGAGTGAACCAGTGGTCCCCGCGCCTCCCGCCAGGGCGAGCGGTTCGCGTGCGCCGGTGGTGCATGTCGTCGGCTTCTGGCGACGCGCGGTCGCGGCGATCGTCGACCTCGGCATCGTCATCCCCACGGCGATGCTGATCACGTTTCTCGCGAGCAAGCTCTCCGGCGTCAAGCTGCCGTCGGAGAAGCTGCGGTTCCTCGACCTCGATCTGTGGATCGATCTGGTGCTCGCCACCGATCCGGCGATCGTGATGGGCATCGTGCTGTTCCTCGCGGTCGGTCTCACGTACCTGTTCGTGTTCCACCTACTGCAGGGCCGCACGCTCGGGATGCGGCTGCTCAAGATGCGCGTGATCGACGTCTACGGCGATCGCCCGTCGCCTGCGCGCTGCGCGGCTCGCTGTGCCGGCTATCTCGCGAGCGCTGCCACGCTGTTCCTCGGCTTTCTGTGGATGGCCTTCGATAGCGAGAAGCGCGGCCTCCAGGACTGGCTCGCGGGCACCTACGTGATCCGCGCATGAGGTCTCGGCCATGCCCTCGCGCCTGAGCTCGCTCCTCGTTCGCGACGGCCTGGTCGGCGTCAAGCGGATGGAGAAGGCGTTCCAGCGCCAGGTCATCTATGGCGGCTGCCTCGACACCATCCTCCTCGAGATGAACCTGGTGCCGGAGGATCGGCTGACGCAGTACCTTGCGCTCGCGTCGGGCTTGCCGCCGGCGGCGCGCAACGAGGCGAACAAGATCGACGACACCGCGGTGGCGCTGCTCGCGCGCGACCTGGCAGAGCAGTACCGCGCGGTCCCGGTCGCACTCGAGGGCGAAGCGATCCGGATGCTGGTCTGCGCACCGCTCGAGCTGACGGAGCTCGAGGATCTCGCCGACGTGCTCGATCGGCCGCTGCAGCCGCTGATCACGCCCGAGTATCGCTGGCACCTCGTGTTCGCCGCCGCGTACGGCTCCGACCCGCCGGCGCGGTTCACCACGCTCGCGCGCTCGCTCGATGCCGATTCCGCGATCCATCCGGTCGGGCGCGGCAAGGCCGTGATCGTCGAGGAGGGTGCGCCGCGCGCGATTCCACTCGACGTCGAGACGCAGCCGACGCCGCCACCGATGCGCGTGCCGTTACGCGCCGATGACTTCGCGCACGAGGACGACACCCAGAAGACGGTGATCGATCTCGAGCAGAGCCGGCTGCGCAATCCCACGCTGATGGGAATCGAACCGCACCGCGCGTTCACCGAACCTCCGCCGAAGCTGTCGTCGAAGCTCGAGGCGATGGTGCCGGCGATGCCGAAGCGTCGCGATGGCGTGCCCGAAGAGCCGATCCCATGGCCGCTGGTGACGTTCAACTCGCCGTCGAGCGGGATCCCGAAGGCGGTGCCCGACTCGGAGCAAAGGAAGCGCCCGTCTCGCGGCTTGCGACGCCCGCCGACGACGCCGATCCCCACCGAGGGTCGCGATTCGGCGCTGCCGATCGCGCGCGCCCGGGAGATGCTCGCGACCGCCGACGATCGCGACACCGTGTTCCTGACGCTGCTACGTGCGGCGCGCTCGCGGGCGCGGTGGGCCGGGCTGCTCACGGTGCAAGGTGGCGCGGCGATCGGTCGCGTCGCGCTCGCCGAGCTCGGGCTCGATGTTGGCGCGGTGAGCACGGTGTTGATCCCGCTCGATGCGGTGTCGCCGTTCCGCACCGTCGTCGGGAATCATCAGCCTCACATCGGGCCGCTCGGATCGGGCGAGCCGTCGATCGATTCGATGATCTTGCGGTTCGGCGGCAGCGTGCCACCGTCGGCGTTGATCCTGCCGGTCGTGTTGCGCGATCGGGTGGTCGCGCTGGTGGTCGCGCACCGCGTGCACTCGGACATCCGGCTCGCGGACGTCACCGAGCTGCTGCCGATCGCGGCCGCGGCCTCCGATGCCCTCGGGCGGCTGATCGTGAAGCACAAGTCGGCGGGCTATCGCACGCCCGCGCAGGCGGCACCGATCGCACCGATCGAGCCCGAGCAGGTCGAGACCAAGAGCGTCGCGAGACCGGCGGATGGCTGGTCCGCGCCGGTCGGCGCCGAGGCACCCGTGGTCCCGGCGACCGAGATGCCCGAGCTCGCGGGCGAGATCGTGGTCGATACCAGCGAGCCGCCGCGCGACATCGACGACGTGCTCGACGAGGTCGAGCAGGCGCGCGAAGGCTATGCGGAAGACTCGCTGACCGAGGCCGTCGAGCGCGCGAACCAGACGCTCGGTGCGCTGATGCGGCGCTTCCCGGGCGTGCTGCGGGTGGAGCGCTTCGGCGTGGCTGGTCGCCCGCTGCGGGCGGCGCAGTACGGTGGCTTGCTCGAGCTGGTGATCCGCCTCGGATCGATCGCGTCGGAGCTCTTGATCGAGAAGATGAGCGCTCCGCAGCGCGACATCCGGTTCTACGCGACGGTGTGCACGATGGAGCTACGTCCGCGCAATGCGGTGTTCGCCCTGGTCGAGCGGCTGTTCGATCAGGACTACGGCGTGCGCGCGTGTGCGATCGAGGCGCTCTCCGGATATCCGGTCGCGGATCTCGATCACGCACTCGCACGGTCGCGACGAGCGGTGCACTCGAGTGATCCGGAAGTCGTCGGTGCGGCTGCGACGGCGATCGTCGAGCTCGGCGATGTCGACGCGATCGCGGATCTGATCGGCGTGATCGAACGCTCGGATCGCGGCGGCGAGCACGCGCGCAAGGCGCTGCTGTCACTGACCGCGCAGGACTTCGGCCCGAGCGAGAAGCGCTGGCGGAAGTGGCACGAGACGGCGCGCACGAGGCACCGCATCGAGTGGTTGATCGAGAGCCTGCTCCACAAGGAAGACGGCGTGCGCGAGGTCGCGATCAACATGCTGCGGCGGCTGACCGGCGAGTACTTCGGCTACCACCACGACCTGCCGCGCAAGGAGCGCGAGCTCGCGGCCGAGCGGTGGGCCGCGTGGTGGCGCGAGACCGGTCAGCGCCGGTTCGTGATCCGCGAGGATGAGCGGATGCGACCGACCGCGCAGCTGCCGTCGCGCCGCGAACCGTGACTCGCGCGAGCGGAAACGCATCCGTCGCGACGCTCGCGCGATCGCAGGTCCAGCCAGTCCAGCGGAGCGCGGGTTGACGACGATCGATCATGGTTTCTCGCCTCAAGGGCTTCGGCTACCTCCGCGATCGCCACCCAGCAACGCACGCCAGGCCGCCGAGCGCTCGTGGTGCAGGAGGTGTTCGGAGCGTGCGTGGAAGCGCGTCTGGCCCTGGCGGAATCCAACGCCGTCAATCGACCGGTGTTGCCGAGTTGCCGGACGGAAGCAGGCGCGCCGTGCCGCGCGACGGCTTGAGCTGGAGAACCCAGCTGCCACCCGGAATCGGATGCATGCCGAGCTGTTCGATGTTCTCGAGCCGCTCGCTGACTTCGAGCTCGGCCGCCACCGCCTGGGTCACACCGACGAGGAACGGCGGCACGATCGACGACAGCGAGAGCGCGAGCTCGACGTTGCTGCCGAAGTAATCGAGCCGGCCACCCTGCGTGAGCGCCATCATCGGACCGCGATGCACCGCGACGCGCACGCCGAGGCCGGTCGTGGTCGGGTCGGCATCGATCGCGGCTTGCAGCGCGAGCGCGACATCGACCGCGGGACCCGGGCGCTCGAACGCGGCGATCGCGAGCCCGCCGAACGTCTTCACCAGCGAGCCACCGGAGCCGCGCGCGAGTGCACCGAGCTGCTCGAAGAAGCGCGTCGCGACCGGGAACG
>Ga0105049_10000800_pt1 | contig 35500 bp, 26 predicted proteins | sample MAT06_FD_78087 | JGI IMG/M metagenome (GOLD analysis project Ga0105049, IMG submission 78087) | Freshwater microbial communities from Lake Fryxell liftoff mats and glacier meltwater in Antarctica - MAT-06 | ecosystem: Environmental > Aquatic > Freshwater > Ice > Liftoff microbial mat | place...
GGCACAGAGGCGCGCAGGTATATCAGCAAACTCGGCGGGGTGATAAATTCATCCATGAGCCCGAAAAGATCCACGTAGTTTTCATAGTCACGCGTGGTCATCAATCCCATCGAATGAAGATTAGGTGCGAAAATGAACGCATCTTCATAGATCGTGCGATCCTGCACAATCTTTTTACCCAACCGCTGCAGCTCGAGCAACTGCCGAAATCGATTCTTCAAAAAATACACCTGCAGGTTGAATGACCAGCGCTGCATGTCTTTGTAAAAATCAATGAGATATGGATTATCATCCACTTCTTCAAAGTGTGGTTGGTACTTGTAATGTTTGGCTAGCAGAGTGGTAAGAGTGGTCTTGCCGGAGCCGATATTTCCCGCGATAGCGATGTGCATAGGTTGTTCAGGTAGAATACGGTTCCGAAAGTATGAAAAACAGCCCGTGTAAGCCTTGTCTAGTTTTTCACAGTTTCACTGAAGCGAAATACTCGAGTGTCTGCTTTGCCCGCCAGGTATAGCCTTCCGCGCCAAAAACTAAATGCTTGCCAATCTTTTTCGGGAAGATTAACTGACTCTTCTTCCACCCAACCGCGATCAAGAATATGAAGTTGGTCGTCGGATACGTAAATAAGACTCTCGTCAAACACCTTCATGGGATACGGACTTTTGATCAGAAGTCGGGTGCGGTAATTGCCATAAACATCAAATACAAGCACGCCGTTTTCTTTGTCGATCAAATACACTGAGGAGCCTCGCTCGAAGAGTTGAGAGGGTGAAAGCGTTAGACCAAGTAATACGCCCAGGTTGCCGGTAGAGGATAGGGTCTCAAACTGGCGATCCACTCGCACTAGTTCGGACATTCGCGCATCCCACAGCCAGAACGAATCACCGCGAGAGCCGCACACGTATTCAACCTGTAAAAATCCTTTTTCAAACAGATCGAGGGCCTGTCCCTGCTGACTCAGCGTATTGTCGAAGAAGACTAATTTGGATTGCTCGCGGTAATACAAAAAAGGCATTAACGGATTAGTAAGATCCAAATTCGTGATTTCGCCAAAGTTCAGATCAGCTGTTTGAAAGAGCAACTTTCCTGTGGCGTCGCGTTTTTCTACTCTTCGCGATTGAACGAAATACACATTCCCCAACTCATCCACATCGACTTGAGCGCCGGTGGTGGGAATGGATCGCTCGAAAACGAATCCGGATGAAACGCTCAACAGTATCAAGAAAAATAGATTCATGCTGTGGTGGCAAGCAAATTCAGTACCTCTTCTACATGTTTACGGTCATTACTCAGTCGGGGCACCTTATGTTGCCCGCCCAGCTTGTCTTTGCTTTTTAACCAAGAATAAAAAGTGCCCTGAGGAACCTCGCGCACTACAGGCTTTTTGAGGTTTAGATCGAACGCTCGCTTCGCGTCGTAATCAGAATTGATTTTGCGCAATTCCTGGTCAAGTATTTCATTAAACATCGATTCATCCCTGGGACTACGATCAAATTCAATCAGCCATTCATGTGCACCGCGCGCTGTTTCATCCATATAAATCGGTGCAACTGTGTACTCCCTAACGGATGCACCAGTTTTATTGGATGCAATTTCAATTGCATGATCCGCATTTTCAACCATCAGTTCTTCTCCAAAGGCATTGAGATAATGCCGTGTGCGGCCGCTTACCTGAATGCGGAATGGGTATTTGGAAGTGAAGCGTACGGTATCTCCTATCATGTATCGCCACAACCCGGCGTTGGTCGAAATGATCAACGCATAATTTTCACCTATTTCCACTTCATTCAGTCCAATCGTTTTTGGACTGCGAGAATCCAATTCCGATAGAGGCATGAATTCGTAGAAGATTCCGTAATCAAGCATCAGAAGCATATCATCGCTATGAAGTCGATCCTGAATCCCAAAGAACCCTTCACTAGCATTGTAGGTTTCGATGTAGTTCATCGTGCTGCTCGGAATGATGCGTTTATATTGATCGCGGTAGGGCTTGAAACTCACACCGCCGTGCATGTACAATTCGAGATTGGGCCACACATCAAGAATGTTTTCTGTTCCTTTAATTTCGAGTATACGCTTTAGTAGAACGAGGGTCCAACTTGGCACACCGGACAGTACAGTTACATCTTCGTGAAGAGTAGCCTGGGCCATCGCTTCAATTTTCTCCTCCCAATTGTCCATCAGTGTAATGTCACGCGATGGCGTGCGGCGCAATTCAACCCACATCGGAAGATTGCGAATAATAATCGCCGAGAGATCACCAGTGTATCCTTCTTCGTTGAATGTATTGATCTTAGAAGAACCACCGAGCACAAGGGTTTTTCCATCATACAATCGCGCGGTGGGTTTTTGATGGCAGTACAAAGCAAGAAGATCCTTTCCGCCTTTGTAATGACAGTCTTCCAGCGCTTCTTTGGAAACTGGAATGAATTTACTGCGGTCGTCGGTTGTGCCACTGCTCTTTGCAAACCACTTTAGACGCGAAGGCCAAAGAACATTTTGTTCGCCATTGCGAAGCAGATCGATATACGGCTTAAACTCCTCGTATTTCCTGATTGGAACAGCTGCCTTGAATTCTTTGATACTCTTAATGGCTGAGAAGCCATGCTCGAGTCCGAAGCGCGTGAGTGCCGACTCGTCAATGAGTTTTTGAAACACTTCCTGCTGCACTTCCGAGGGGTATTTCATAAAAAGCTCGATCTGATGAACGCGCTTTTTGATAAACCATGCGAAAAGTGAATTGAAGGCCATTGGTAATGTGCTGTGGTCTGTGGTGGAAAGATAGAGATTCTGAGTGATGGTTCAGTAATTCACGGTCATTCCCCAGTTTACCACACCTCATTTGTCGTTTTCAAGCATCCACGATGCGATTCGCTTTGTGACTTTTGCTCCGGATTCTTTGTAAAGGTGATTGCCATCTGTGAATACACAGGAATCGCCCGTTTGCACAAAACTCAAATAGGGAATTTGATTTTTCAGCGCGAGCTGACTCATCCGCCGCTCGAAATCTGGCATCAGCCGATCTTCCAGCACGAGCATGTCGGCATATACAGGAAGCCGAACGAGATACACTTTACCATGTGCGGAAAGGGCTTGAATTATTTGCTTGAGTGAATTGACCCGTGCTTCGGAATACTTGAAAAAAGGAAGATTGCTTTTTTCGTAGTCCAGTATTTTTTCACTGGTGCGCTCTGCGACCGCCGCAGAATCCATTTTCGGAGGCGATACTTCCAGCCAGCCATCTTCATGGAGGAAGGTGATATTATTAGGATTGTGGCGCAGCAAAGAAACCAGTGGCCGTTCAAAGTTTTCAGTCAGATAAAAGAAGTTCGGGTTCAGATTGACGTATTTCAGTTTACCCAATAGTCTATTTTTCTCGGCAAATTGCGTGGTGTCATTAGGGTTCTTGCCCTTGGTGCAAATGCTCCAAGGATCTACGGTGACAATGAAGCGACCGTCTGTAGTACCCTTATCAAGCTTGCGATTGATGCTTTCTAAGTAGACTGGGCCGTAAGGACTGTGACCTAAGGTAAAGGCATAATTGAAAAAATCGCTGCGCCCAAGACACCGATTGAGAATGGCGGGTTGAACACCCTGAGCAGCTCTCGAGTTTCCCACGATCAGTGAACTCTGACGAGATGTGGTGAATCGGATGTAGTAAGGATCTGTAAATCCATCTGCCTGCATAAGCACTCCATACAATCCCACCAAGATGAGTAGCAGAAACAAGGAGGTTTGAAAAAGGAAACGCTTCATTTAAAATTGGAAATAAATGAATTGTTGTTCTTTTCCCGAGAACAGAAATACGGCGAGAGCCAATGCGGTGTAAAACCCCCACCTCAAAGGCTTAGACCAATTCAATCCGATCTGATGAATGGCGAAGGAACGTTCTCTGCCGAGCCATTCGATTGTCATGAATATCGCTACCCCGAGAAGCACGAAAGCAGCACCTTGTCGCCCGTCGAATTGGGGAATGGAGAATGAAGAAGGAGAGAGTATTTCTCCAATAATAGAAAATGCTTGCTTTAGACTATCTGCCCGGAAAAATATCCAGGCCAGCACCGTCATTCCAAAGGTGAGGAGCATGGAAAAGAGCTCACGCGCATCCGGAAAAAGTCTTCCCTGAGCCACCGTATCTAGGTTGCTTCGGTTGCGATCCAATAATAGTAAAGGAAGAAAATACAAGGCATTGAGCGCACCCCACGCTACAAACGTCCAATTAGCTCCGTGCCAGAATCCACTCACCAGAAAAATGATGAAGGTGTTGCGGACCTTCATCCATTTGCCGCCTTTGCTGCCGCCAAGAGGGATGTAGAGATAATCGCGAAACCAAGTTGACAATGAGATATGCCACCGCCTCCAAAACTCCGCGATGTCTCGGGAAAAATAGGGGAAGGAGAAGTTGCGCATGAGGTGGAATCCGAACAGGCGAGAAGTGCCAATGGCGATATCTGAATAGCCCGAGAAATCGCCATAAATCTGAAACGTAAAGAATACTGCGCCAAGAAACAAAGTACTTCCGGATTCATCGGCAGAGTTATTGAAAATGAGATTGGCATATTCAGCACAGTTATCCGCAATCACCACTTTTTTGAAAAGCCCCCAAAGAATTTGGCGAAGTCCGTCAACCGCCTGATGGTAGTCGAAGCGACGAGGAGTATAAAACTGAGGAAGCAAATTGGCGGCTCGCTCAATGGGGCCCGCTACGAGTTGGGGGAAAAAGCAAACGAATGCCGTAAACGCAACGAAGTCCTTCGTGGCCGTTAGCTTACGCTTATATATGTCGATGGTATAACTCAGTGATTGAAAGGTGTAGAAACTGATTCCCACAGGGAGAATAATTTCAAGCGAGGATACCGTGGGATGATATCCGAAAAGAGCAAACCCATCCACAAAGCTCTCTAGGAAGAAATTGAAGTATTTGAATACACCGAGGAACCCGAGATTAATGGCTAGGCTGACGTAGAGCAGGCGCTTTCGTTTTAGAGGATCTACCAGTTTTTCCAAAAACACACCAATGCTATAGTCGAGCACGGTGCTGAACAGAATGAGCGATAGAAAACGCCAGTCCCACCAGCCGTAAAAGAGGTAACTCGCAATGACAATGAAAAAATTCTGAGCTTTTAGGTTTCGCTGAAACACAAACCAGTAGAGCAGAAAAACTACAGGCAGAAATAGGGCAAAATCAAGTGAGTCAAATTGCATTTGAAAGCCTGTCGGTCAATGATTAGAGTTGGTCTCTCTCTGCAGAGAGCTTGTTTTGGTTGAGGTTTAGCGGCAACATACTCATTTGCAGAAATGTCCCGCCGAAGGAATTCTTCGGCGGGCATTGTAGCTCCGGGGGGAATCGAACCCCCATCAAAGGTACCGGAAACCTTCGTTTTATCCATTAAACTACAGAGCCAGAACACATTCTTCCGAGGAAGAATCGCGCGGTCACATCGACCTAGGCGGCCGCAAAAGTAAGGAGAGTAGAGGAAATCTGCAATGTAACTGCAGTGAAGACGGACGATTCGAACACGGACCTGTCAAGCTACCAATTCACCCATGTCATGAATGCTCCCGGGATTTTTGGTTCGTCCTCAAATAAACCGAAGACAGCGCTTCCACTGCCACTCATGGATGAGTAGCACGCTCCTGCATCGAGCAGTTGTTGCTTGCATTGTGAAATCTCAGGAAATACGTTGCACACGGCGACTTCGAAATCATTCGTGAGCCCGTTACTCCACATTTCTTTCGAAAGTGTGTGAATAGTGTGCAGCTCAAAATTTGCGGGTTTGGGAGTGATCAGTGAGAACGCGCGGGCAGTGCTCACGTGAACACCAGGATCAACAATAGCCAGCCATCCGCTGAAAATTGGAGCCTCCAATGGGTTGAGAATTTCTCCTCGACCAGATACAAGCGAAGGTTGGTTGCGAATGAAGAATGGACAATCACTTCCAAGCTGAGCCGCTAACTGCTCCAAATCAGAAACATTCAATTTCAACTGAAATATGTCATTCAACACCTTGAGCATGAATGCACCATCGGAGGAGCCACCGCCGAGACCGGCACCCATTGGAATCACTTTGTGCAAGTGAATTTTCACACAAGAAATAGCATACTTCGCTTGAAGCAAGCGCCATGCTTTGAGCAGAATATTGTCACTGTTATTTCCCGGAATAGATATACCGGTGGTTTGAAAGAAACATTCAGAATCTTCCGACGGAATTACTTCAAGCACATCACACCATGGGACAGGAAGAAAAATGCTTTCCAGACTATGAAATCCATCTGGACGTTTGCCTGTCACAAACAATCCGAGATTGATTTTACAAGAGGGAAAGACGATCATAACTAGTTCGATTAATCGATTGAGCCTTCGCGTTTAACGGTGGATGGTCTATTCCCAGTAACCGAACTGCTTCAGACGCCTTACATCAGAGCGCCAGTTTGCATCCACTTTTACAAACGTTTGTAAAAACACTTTTTTGCCTATGAACGATTCAATGTCTTTGCGGGCGAGTGTGCCTACTCGCTTGAGCATGCTGCCCTGATGGCCGATCAGGATTCGTTTTTGTGTTTCTCGCTCGGTGACGATCACGGCTGAAATACGCACGATTTCCGGTTCTTCTTTGTACTCCTCTATGCTGACTTCACAGCTGTAGGGGATTTCACGATCATAGAGAAAGAATATCTTCTCACGAATGATTTCAGCCACAAAAAAGCGCGTGGTACGATCTGATATTTCATCCTTTGGAAAGAATGGAGGACTGTCGGGCAGCACATGGATGATCTCTGCGAGCAATTCTTTGGTATAGATTTTTTCCAGTGCGGATACCGGAAACACTTTGGCAGAAGGGAGTTCGGCGGACCAAAAGGCAAAATGCGCGTTGGCTTTTTCTGTTCCGGATTTATCAAACTTATTGAGAACGACAAAAACAGGTACTGTCATTTTCTTGATCTTCTCGAGCGTAGCTGGATGAAGCGGCTCTCGATCCTCCATGTCGATCACAAGCAGGATAAGGTCGGCATCAGTAAGAGCAGTGCCCACTGCTTTCATCATGCCCTCATGCAGTTTGTATTTTGGATCGAGCACTCCGGGAGTATCGCTGTACACAATCTGATAGTCGTCTCCATTGAGAATACCCATGATGCGATGGCGCGTGGTTTGGGCTTTTGGGGTTACGATGCTCAGCTTTTCGCCGAGGAGGGCATTCATCAGCGTCGATTTGCCCGCATTCGGGTTTCCGATGATGTTTACAAATCCTGCTTTGTGATTGGTTTCCAAGGTGTAAAAAGAAATTGGTACGCGCTACGAAATTAGGCTATATTTGCACCCCCATTGCGGGAATGATTTAAGATTGCGGGGTGGAGCAGTTGGTAGCTCGTTGGGCTCATAACCCAAAGGTCACAGGTTCGAGTCCTGTCCCCGCTACAAAGAAGAAAGGCGCTGAGTTCAGCGCCTTTTTTGTATTTGTGAATTTGGACTGGCAAACAATGGCTAAACATTGGCCCATTCTATAGTTCAATCACATCGAAGTGAGTAGCGACCAATACCGCATTTAAAGGAATGAGGCTCGGAACATTTATGAAGAGGTTTTCTTTTGCTCTGCTAAAGCCAACATAGTTTGTGCGATGCTCTTCATTATCAAACCGGGATGGATTCGTAATGAAGGACAGCTCGGATTCGGCTTTCAATTAAACCAAGACATTGTCAAATTGGTCACCCTTGGATTTGTGTATTGTCCTATGAATGCCGAAATCATCATTAATTCTGAAACATACAGAGGCTTGTCGATAGTTGTTGCCCTCATAAAATATTTTTCCTTTATCTGCTGTAAGCTTCGAGATTTTTGGACATATATCAGCTTCGCGCACTATTTCGTAAAAATCCCAAAGCCTTGGTGTTCTAAGGGTTGAATAAGTTTTCATTAAAAGCGTGAAGAGCGTTCCATGCAAATCGCTGGTTATTTGCTTCATCACGATCAGGGGCGATTTTGATCAACTCTTTTATATCAACTTTGAATCGCGACTGATTAGCCATCTCGACGGACTTTACGCAAGCTGTAACAGCACGAATGCGATCATAATTGCTATCATTTTGTCTTAAATGGTCTAGAAAATAGCCAGAGAAACTGCTTCTAGATAAATAATATTTCAAAGCATTTGCGGTGGCATTATCCCTCGATACAGAATGCAGTTCAATTTCACCACAAATAGACTGGCCCCTTTGATAGGCAGGGTAAGGTGCTCCGACGATGATTACTGGTTTTGAGCCTACAGCTATACTTACTTTTACCTATTGAATATCTGTCCGTATTGTGTTGAGTATTTCGATAATTTTATTCGTGCTCCGCCAATTTTGGGTAAGAGTGAAGTCCACAAGATCAGGCAAAGTAAAGGATTGAAAGGATGTAAAGCTAGCACCTTGAAAACTGAAAATTGGTTGTGCTTGATCACCTACAATCCCAACAGATGCTCCGGCAAGACCAATTTTTTCTAGAATTTTGCTCTGAATAGGACTGGTATCCTAGAACTCATCGATAACGAAGTAGGGAAATTTGGGCTACCAAGCTGTTTAGAATGAGCGGAAACTTAGTAATAAGTTGGTAACTGAAAAATAGTACGTCAGCATGGTGTATTCTGCCATTTTTGGATATTCCGGATCAAATCGACCACCCAAAGTAAACTGTGTATTTTGAGCATTTTTCGGGGGCAATATTTGATGTAATTGGTGTCAGTTGGTTCTATTAATTTTCTATTATTCTATTTGGTGTTTTTCTCATCTGCTCTCCTTTCATTTCGAAGCGTTGTGCGTCGTGTATTATTCTGTCTAAAATAGCATCAGCCATTGTTTGTTCCCCGGCAACCAGGTGCCGCTAGCTAACAGGAACCTGCGATGCAAAAAAATAGTTGATCTTTTGCCATGTCTGTCTTCCATTATTTCCAGTAGTGCTGTTTGGTCCGGCCCAGCGAGGGGCTGGATACCGAAGTCATCAATGATCATAAGATACTGGCGCTCCATACGGGCCAACTCTTTCAGGTAAGATACATCTACGTTTGAGAGTTTCATTTTTGCAAAAAAAAGGTTGGTGCTTGGACTATAATAAACTTTGAAGCCAAGTGCACATGCCTGATGTCCAAGAGCTGAAGCAAACAAGCTTTTACCAATGCCGGTGCTTCCTGTGATAAGTAAATTTTCTTTTCGTTTGATACACAGTCCGCCACGCGATGAACCTGATTGCGATTAATTCGCGCTCATTGTCATAGTAAACTTATTCAATGGATGCCTTGTACCTGAACTTTTCTTATTTTAATACTCTTCCGAGTTTACGGTTTTCACGTTCACCACATTCAGCATCTACCAGCATGGGGATAACTTCATCGTTGGGATACTGGTTAAAGTCTTCGGTTTCAAAGGTGCTGCGGAAGGACCTGCTCATTCCATTAAGCTTCGTAAAGTTGAGTTTTGTCAATGTTTGTTTTTTCATTTTTTTGATTTAATTTATAGCAAGGAAACCCACGCATATTATCATGCGTAGGACGAGCACCATCGCCTAGATGTAATGGAAATAGTATAAGGTCGGCATGGCATTAAATCCTCCCTTATCGCCTCCCAATTACCTGTGCCCTAGTGGTACGAAATCATTGGAGAACCGACAATCTCTGACGCCATTTTGGAAAAAATAGCCACTAATGCACATCGAAATGAGCTCAAAGGAGAATCAATGAGAATAAAATAAATTTACCTTTGACAAAACTAAAAAACATCAAGACTCAACAAGAGGGTTCAATTTCCCGGAATAGGGGGTCAATTTCACCAGAAAGTCTACTTTAGTCGAAAATTCCACATAATCACGTAAAAGCAGGTCATTTGCCTTGGTTTTTTCAAGCGCTTTATCACTATCACTAGCTGTAACTAATTCAATTAAACTATCGAGGGTATTCTATGCAATCAGAAAGAATGTTTTGTGATCAGAATCATCATCAATAGAAAAACAAGTCTTTCGGATCGGTGACAAAGGAATTTTCCTAACGTGAACTTTCCTTAATTGGCAGGAATATAAATATCAAATGTTGCTCCTTTATTTAACTCGCCTGTTGCGGTGATGATACCTTTGTGATTCTCTACTATTTTTTTTACGATGGCAAGTCCAATTCCAGTACCCATATATTCTTCTTTGCTATGAAGTTTTTGGAACACGCCAAAAATATGTTCGCTGAAATGGGGTTCGAAGCCGATACCATTGTCTTTTATAGTGATGTGGCAATAATCTTTTTCAGGCGAAAGAGTTTCTATATTTAATTTATTGCCCTTTACAATTGTACTCTTTATTGTTATCTGGGACTGTATGTTGGCCCGCGAAAACTTAAGTGCATTGCTTATGAGGTTGTATATGAGTTGGCGAAACTGAAAAGGAATAATGTTTGCAGAGCAGAGTTCAACAGCCTCGATGGTGGCATTTTTATCTTTAATGGTATCTTTTAATTCATCTTTTACATCATCAATGATTGTACTTAGTTCTGTTTTTTCAAATTTACGATCCGTTTCGTTGATACGAGAGAACGCAAGCAGATCGATAATTAGTTTCTGCATTCTTTCGGCCGATGATTGAATCCGTTGGAAATAGTCCTTGCCACTGTCAGACAGTGTTTCTTTTTCCTCTTTTAGAATAATCGAGATGAACGCTTGCATTTTTCGCAAGGGCTCCTGCATGTCGTGGCTGGATATGTAAGTAAATGCAAGCAACTCTTTATTAGCAATTCTTAACTCTTCTGCCTGTTTTTCTTTCTCTTCATTTTGAACTCGTAATTCATGTGTTTTTAGATAGAGGTCCACAAAAACTGCCACTTTTGCCTTTAATATTTCCGGAATAAGCGGTTTAATCATATAATCAACTGCGCCAGCTTGATACCCTTTATAAATATGCCTAGAATTATCCATGCTGGCAGTTAAAAAAATGACGGGAACATGGTTGAGCGTTTCAATTTCTCGGATTAATTCTACTGTTTCAAAACCATCCATCTCCGGCATTTGAACATCAATTAATATAATAGCAAAATCCTGTTCCCGCAACAGAATTTTCAAAGCTTCATTTCCGGAATTTGCGCGCACAAAAGAATAATTTTTGTCGGCTAGAATTAGTTCCAGAGCAAATAGATTTTCGGTCAAATCATCAACCAATAAAATTTTAGCACGATTTTTTTCTTTCATTTTATAAATAATTTATCAGTTCTTAGTTATATGTCAGTGTTAGGGTACAACTGAAACCGAATAGTTTTTTCTCAATTATTTACTTAACCAAACGCGCATCAGGGATAGCAAGCGTTCTACATCGATAGGTTTAGTAATGTAATCGTTAGCTCCTGCATCAATACATTTTTGTTTATCATCTTTCATGGCTTTTGCAGTGAGCGCAATTACGGGTAAATTTTTGAACTTCACATTAGATCTAATTTGTTTCATTGCTTCGTAACCGTCCATTTCAGGCATCATTATGTCCATCAATACTAGGTTAATATCCGGATGGTTTTCCAACATTTCCAAAGCGCTTTTTCCGTTTTCCGCTTTTATTATAACCATTTCACGTTCTTTTAGTATTTTTGATAATGCAAATAAATTTCGCATATCATCATCTACCAATAATATTGTTTTTGCATGAAATACAGTTTCTTTAGCGTAAAGATTATTTATAATTAATTGTTTAGATTTAGGCATAGTGCTAATCGTTCTGTGAAGGAAAAGAGCTGTTTCATCCAGCAATCTTTCTTCCGACTTTACGCCCTTTATTATGATACTCTCCGCATATTTTTGTAGCTCATTGTTTTCTTCTTTTGTAAGTTCCTTGCCGGTGTAAACAATAATAGGAGGAATGTGATGGTCTTTTATTTTCTCAAGTTCATGAATAATGTCAAATCCACTCATGTCAGGTAAACCAATATCTAATATCATACAATCAATGTGGTTCTGCTCATAAATGGCCAAAGCCTCTTTGCCGGTTGCTGCTTCAAAGCATTTTACATCACCATTTCCAATAAGTATGCGCATCGCCTTTCTGGAATTTTCGTTGTCTTCAATAATTAGCAAATGTTTTATTTTTCTGCTTACAAAATTTTCGATTCTGTTAAATGCCTCTTCCAAGTCTTCTTTTGCCACCGGTTTCATCAAATACTCAATCGCCCCTTCTCTGATTGGTTGCAGCGAACGTTCCTTGCCCGAAATAATATGCACCGGTATATGCCTTAAGGAAGGACTCGCTTTTAATTCAAGCAATACTGTATATCCGTTAATACCCGGTAGACTCATATCGAGAATAATCGCTTGAGGCTTATGTTTTGATGCAAGCAACAAACCATCTTCTCCGCTTGCTGCAGATAAACATTTAAATCCTTTTTTGTTGGCTTGATCCAGAAGTATAGCAGCAAATTTCAGATCATCTTCAATAACGAGTACTGTTTTATCATCACCGGTTATACCATCCCTGTCATCTTTTATGGAGGGATAATTTAGATATTTAGTATCATTTGACAAACGGGGTTTTAACAAGACGGATTCTTTCGCCCGATAGCTATCTGCCTTATCGGCAGACAGGTCGGCAGTGTTTGTAATTGTATCTTGCTGCTCCTGATGTATTTCTAAAGGAATAATGAGAGAAAAAATAGACCCTTCATTTAATTTACTACTCAGCTTTATTTCAGCGCCTAATAATTTTGCAAGCTCACGCGAAATGGAAAGCCCTAAACCTGTACCGCCGTACTTTCGGGAAGTTCCCCCTTCTCCCTGTTGAAAAGCTTCAAATACGGCCATTTGTTTGTCTTCCTGTATGCCAATACCTGTGTCGGTAACAGAAATAATAATTGTACTTTCTGTATTTCGGTCAATACTAATACCTACACTTCCTTTCTCCGTAAATTTTATGGCGTTTGATAAAAGATTTTTCAATATCTGATTCAAACGTTGCGAATCAGTTCGGATGGATTCAGGTAATTCTTTATTCAATTTTGAATTTAGCTTCAATCCTTTTTGCTCGGCCTGATGTTTAAAGTCTCGTATGAGATTACTTATAAATTGTTTCAGTGGTACCGGTTCAATATTTATCGACATTTTTCCGGCTTCAATTTTAGAGAGATCCAGTACTTCATTAATTATTACAAGTAAGTCGCAACCGCTTTTATAAATTATTTCGGCACTTTCGACCTGAATTGCTTCTAGATTTTTATTTCTGTTTTCAGATAAATCTTTTGATAGAATTAGCAAACTATTAAGTGGTGTACGTAATTCATGCGACATGTTGGCGAGGAACTCCGATTTATACTTACTGCTTATTTCTAATTGTTTTGTTTTCAGTTCAATGTCGTTCTTTGCAGCCTCAACTTCCACATTTTTCGCTTCCAATGATTGTGTTTGTTCTTCTAACTCCTCATTGGTTATTTGCAATTCTTCTTGCTGTTGTTTCAAATTTTGCGCCTGTTCTTCAAGCTCTTCATTCATTTGTTTCAGCTCTTCCTGCTGTGATTGAAGTTCCTCACCTTGCTGAGCCAATTCTATATTAGCGATGCTTAGTTCATCTGCACGTTTTTCTTTCTCTTCATTTTGAAAGGCGAGTTCTTTGTTGGCTACTCCAAGTTCAGCGGCACGTTTTTCCTTTTCATCGTACTGTAGGGCCAGCTCCTCCATTTGGTTTTTTGTAGTTGTAATATCAAATCGGATGCCCACATATTTTTCTATTTTGCCATCTACTCCTTTAAATGGTGTAATTGTTGTGTCCACCCAATAAAATGTTCCGTCTTTAGCTTTATTCACTATTTCGCCCTTCCATGTTCTACCGCTACTAATTGATTTCCACATACCAATAAACATTCCCTCAGGCTGTTTGCCTGATTTCAACATTCGGTGATTATTTCCTAATAATTCTTCTCTCGAATATTTCGAAATTTTACAGAAGTTGTCATTCGCATATATGATATCTCCATTTGCGTCCGCAATAGAAAGAATGGCTGCTTGATTCAGAGAATGTAGTTGTTGATCTATTTCCAATGCCGATATTTCCATTTCGCCTTTTTGAGCCTGGACCTTTTCTAATAATTCTCGAAGTGCGGTCTGATTGAAAGCGGTATTTACTGTAATAGCAATACTGTTCATCGAAGCATTAATAAATTCTTTTTCTGTTTCGTTGAAATCAGTAAGCCTCCCAATTTCTATCACACCCATTGTTTTACCGTCAAACAAAAATGGTGTAATAAGTAACTGTTTTGGTTTTTCATTTAGAACAGAGGAGGTAATACGAATATGTTCTGCTGAGATGTCTGTTATAGAAATTTGTTTTTGTTCCTTTGCTGCCTGACCAATTAGCCCTTCGTTCAGCATAAATCTCTCTTTTGTATCGGCAGAGAGCGCAAAGGCATATCGTCCGTTTAATATTAACGCACTTTCTTTTTTGTTAAAAAGATATACTGCACCAATTTGTGCTTTTAAGTAGGTGCATAAAAAACTAATGGCGTTATTTGCCAGCTCTTCTAAACTTTTATCTCCAATTAATTTTTCGTTAAGTTCTGTGTTGCCTGTAAGCAACCAGTTTTTGCTCGTGGTTTCTGCTTCAGCTCTTTTAAGTGTTTTTAAATTTGAAGTAACTATGCTATAGACAACAATAAGAACGAGAATAATGATGACCATTAAAATGACAAAAACCGAATTGAAATTGTTCGCGTCATCCTCACTAGCTTGCTTTCTTTCAGCAAGTAATGTAAGTTCTAGTTTTTGTACACTACCAATTATTTCTCGTATTTTATCTTGAGATTCCTTTCCTGTTCCAGAGGCCACAAATTCCCTTGACTTTTCAATCCCGATAGCTGTCGGGACTATCTTGCGAAGAGCAATGCCTGTTTCTAAATGATTGAAACGTATTTCTATTTCTTTTTCAAGTTCCTCAATTTTTTGCCGAATAGTATTGTCTTTTATTAACTCCTTTACTTTATTAAGATGTTCACCAATAGTTCTTTCGGCGTTTATAAAATTTTCCAAATGAGCATCATCGCCTGTAATGATAAAACCCCGATTGCTTGTCTCAGCATCAGTTACAGCAGTTAGAATTTGGCTGAATCCATACAATACCCTGTTGGTTTGATCGACTAAAGTATTGGAAGCAATAAATTTTTCACTGTTTTTATAAGAGAATATTCCAACTCCGAAAAGTATTACAGCGCAAGCGATAAAGCCAGTCAATATTTTTTTACCAAGAGTCATATTTATTTATTTAATTGGTCGTGCTATTTTTATGAGTAATTTGACTATTTTTCCTAAGGATAAAATATAGTCTGGTTCTATGGCAGCAATTGCAGATGCAGGCATAGTTGAAGATTCAGATGTTTTCGGATCCTGAATAATGGTTAACCCACCGCATTCCTGTATTCTCTTTACACCTTTTGATCCGTCGTTATTAGAACCTGTAAGGACTATACCAATCAATTTGTCCTTGTATGCTTCGGCTGCCGATTCAAACAATAAATCAATTGATGGTCTTGCAAAATTTACGCGTTCATCAATTGTAAGTGAAAGAGTCTTATCTGATTCAATCATCAAATGATAATTGGACGGAGCGATATAAACTTTTCCGGGGTCTATTTTTTCTTTTTCGTCCGCTTCTTTTATAGTGAGAATACTTTTATCATTTAACAGGTTTATCCATTCGTTATCTGAATGTGGACTGATATGCTGCACTATAATAATTGGCAAGCTAAAACCGGCAGGCAATGCTGAGAAAATAAATTTCAGCGCATTCACCCCACCTGCGGATACCCCCATTACGATTGCCTCGTATTGCATGTCTTAATATTTCTTTTTGAATATTCTTTGGTTTTTATCCAACTCGGTGTATTTTTCACAAAAGTCGGTAAAGCGCAATCCTTCTTTTGTACCCAAACATAAAATGCCGCCATTAATAAGACTGTTATAAAATAGGTTTTGTACTTTATTTTGTAGCGTAGTATTAAAATAAATCAGCACGTTTCTACATAATATCAAATGCACCTCTGCAAATGCACTATCGGTAACCAAATTATGATTTGCCCATACAATGTTTTTTTTCAACGATTGATTCATGATGGCGTTGTCATAACTGGAGGTATAGTAATCTGAAAAGGATTCTTTACCCCCCGATAATTGATAATTGACAGCATATTCCTTCATCTTTGCATTCGAAATGATTCCTTCTTTTGCTCTGTTTAAAGCATGTTGGTTAAAATCAGTAGCATAGATTGTTGCCCTGTCATACAACCCTTCTTCCTGCATAATGATTGCCATTGAATAAGCTTCTTCACCGGTAGAGCATCCTGCATGCCATATTTTTATAAATGGGTAGGTTTTTAATATAGGAACGACATTTTCACGTAACGACTTATAAAAATATTTATCACGAAACATTTCGGTAACTGTTATTGATAAATCCTGTAAAAATTCATACGCAAATGTTTCATCTTTGATAACTTTAGATTGAATTTGAGAAACATCTTCTAATCCCGACAGCGCCATCCTGTTCCTAATCCTGCGATGGATGTGGGCTTTAGAATACTGCCTGAAATCATAACCGTATTTTTGATACACAGCCTCCAGTAATAGAGAAATTTCTAATTCTGAAATGTTTTCACTTTTCATTTTACATCAAGTGCAAAAACTGAATAATTCTCTGAAGTAGCCCTTACCAATCTAATAAATTCGACAGCTTGATTGTCGTGAGGTTTGGCAGCTTTTATGTTGATGACAATTGTTTCATTTTTTTCTTTCATTTCTTTGCCGAATTATAAATTTCCTGTCTGTTAGGCGACTTTTTCTATCACTCTTATAAGTGCTTCGTGAATAACGTGTTTGAGCTGGTCAAAATCACTGGGTTTGCTAACGTAATACTGAGCTCCTAATTTCACCATCGTGTTTGACAATGTCACCTCTGTTCTAATGTTACTTGGAAGTGACGTTGTAAAAACGACTATAGGAATAGCTTCCAGTTTTTTGTTTTCTTTTATTTCAATTAAGCATTCGTACCCTGTTTTTCGCGGCATACTTAAATCAAGAAAAAGAACATCAGGAAGATTCATTGAGTTTTTTGAAAGATAACCCATAAGTTCTTCTCCGTTATTAACAGTTATCAGGTGAGTGGCTATAGGTATCTCTTTTATGGCTTTCTCAAATAGGAAGCGATCATCTGCATCATCATCTGTAAGCAAAATATTAATCGGGACGTTATCTTTCATTCGGTAAAGTAATTAAGTGCGATATGTAAGAAAGATTGTGTATTTAGGTTTGTGCAAAAAAAGGAGCCTCATCTCAACAATTGGAGAGAGTTTAAAAAAGTTTGCAGAAATACCTTGCCAAGCGATTACCTCTTCTAATAGAAATATTTTACTGATGACGGGTGAGGCTAAGTTTTTTTTTACAAATGATTGCTACCGTTGATCGCACCATGCGTTAATGGCATTTTTATATAGGAATGAGCGGTCAAGTTAGACAATAAAGTGGTCTTCCAGCTTTATTTCTGGTAATAATGTAATTCTTTTGATGGTTTGTTTTCCGAATTTTGTGACCCGCATGATTTTAGGGCTAAAAAGCCTTTGCGACCAAGTATTCTTTATTAAGGACTTTGTATTGATGTTTAGAGGTTTTTTGAAATGTCTATTAGTGTTAGGTGGTAAAAGTCCGAGTTTGCGGTATCCTGAAATGCCAAGACGGTTTTTTATCCGTCAAAACGCTTGGGTTTTGCACCTTGTCTCAAACTAGGTGGGGGTGTTGAGGAAGTTGAAAAGAAAATCCCCGCAAAAGCCAAAGGATTGGTATTCTTGCGGGGTATAGGCGAAACAGGGATCTGAATGAAATTTTAGAAGCTCAAATGGGGCACCTTCATGCCAAGGAAGTCGGTTTCCAACCGATTGAATGTCATGCAAACCACCTCTTCAAAGAAGTAAAAGCCCTGAGTTCAGCCCCTTTTTTCATTCCTGTTCGGGCTTCTGAATGAACTTATTCTTTACTGTAACATCTCTACTCCGCTATAAACCTCACAGCGACTCCAGAGTTTGTTTCGCGCATAAGGTAAACTCCGGCCCCAAGTTCTTCATTGATCACAGTAGTTCGTTGAGTGATGTGATAGCTCCGGATTGTTTTGCCTGTAATATCGAGTAGGTCGAACTGACCGAGATTCAGAGCGCGCAAAGTGAGTTGTCCTCGCGAAGGGTTGGGATACACATCAAATGAATACGCCCCATATTCGAGCACATTGATGGAAGTACCACTCGCATCGAACTTGACGATGAACGCGTCGCGTGAGCCGCCGATCGCCTCCTGATGAGCGCCGCTTGTGGCAATGGCCGTAGGGGCAAGTGTTTCGCCTACCATATAGATATGGTCGTTGGGAAGGCGTGTTGCTTTGTTGCATCTGGTCATCAAATCACCACCATAATAAGTGCCCCAATCGCGAACGCCATCATCCGTGAATTTCATGAGGAATCCCTTCGCTCCACCCGAAGTGTTTTGTTCTAAAAATGCTCCTGGCGTGCCAATTCCTTCAAAGGCACTTGTCGTTCCGGCCACAAAAATTCTGCCTGCTGTATTCACCATACACGAATATCCTTCAGAGGCTGATGGCGTTAAGTAGGTTCCCCAAATGCGTGTGCCATTCGAAGCAAATTTGATCAGAATTCCTGCGGAGAATGTGGCACTTTCCAGATGGGCGCCAGGTGTTGAAATTCCTGAACCGTCGCCCATTCCAGTGGCATAGATAGTATTGGAGGCATCCACGGCGATAGAACGCAAATAATCGTGCCCCGTACCTCCAATATATGTTGCCCAAATGCGCTGACCGTCTGAATTCAACTTGACGATTATCCCATCGTAAACCCCGGCCATTTGTTCCTGATGCACCCCCGGAGTAGCTAACGACTCCAAAGATGCGGTTTCCCCCGCAACAAGAATATCCCCCGCGTTATCGATTATGACAGAGACAAAACCATCATTGTCTGTCCCCCCGTAGTAGGTGCTCCAAGCGATGTCGCCATCAGTGGTAAACTTTGAAATGAAGCCATCGTACGCACCTCCGAAAGTCTCTTGAAACGTTCCGGGTGTAGAAATCGCATTGGTTGAAAAGGTGTATCCCGTCAGATAAACATGGCCGTCGGTGCTGGCCACAATGTCAACCACGTTGTCCCCATCTAAACCACCGAAATAGCTGCCCCAAATGCGTATTCCATCTGAATTTAATTTCGCAAATATCCCGTCTATATCGCCCAGTCCGAATGCTTCTTGATAAGCTCCTTCGGTAGCCGCAAGTGCGTTTTGGGTGGTATTTCCTCCGATGAAGATATTGTTGTCTGTGTCGGTCACGCAAGCTCTCAAAAACCCAGGATAGTAAGTGGACCAAATGCGCTCGCCGTCATTTGAAAATTTCGCCAACAAGGCGGAAGTATTTGCCTCGAATTCTGTCACAAATGCTCCATCCGTGGCAATGTTTGACGCCGAAAATCCGCTTCCTGCGAAGTACACATTGTTGTCTGAATCCGTGCATACTGCAAGGGCCTGATCCACACCTTCACCACCCAAATATGTTCCCCACAAAAGAATAGGAGGATCAATCCGAAGTGGCAACTCGGGCGTGTATTCTGGAATATCAAATCCGATGGTACTGTGCTCGGAATCGAACACCCAGCGCGATTCAATTTCCTTTTCGTTTTGAAAAACACGCAGCGCACCCTCAACTATATATCCGAATGGAGTTGACATCACTAGTTCATTCTTTTCATTGATCGTAACCTCAGCTCCGGCTATTGACCATTGGATCTGCTTAAAATCGGCTCCGGGAGCCACCATGAAATCAGATTCCAACATACCATTGTTGGAGTGAAAGACAAGGTCGATTCCGTCATAGAGATTTCTGTAAGTCACGTCATCGAAACTCTGCACCCCAATGATGGCTTCTGAAGTGCCTTCAGGGACAACGTAATAATGCTCCAGCGCCTTTTCTGGATCACTGGTCCCCACCGATTTTGAAGGCGATGTATTCAGCCAATGAATATCAACTCGACAAATGCTGCCCGTAGTTGGTTCGAGCAAAGCGATCGAAGCAGGATGCGAAGTGGTCGAGGCACTTTCCTCGCGCGCATTAATCCGGGTAATTTGATATTGCACACCATCTTCTAAAAGGTGAAATGTCAGTCCACCGGACTGCCCGCTGAAAAGGACATCGTGGCGCGCCTGGTTCTGTTGATCGCTAACCTGCCCTTTGTTTTCCCGAAAGGAAATTGATTGTTCTTTTACCTGTGCAGAAATTGCTTGAGCAACGAGCAGTGCTGTGAAAGAAAGAAGTAGATGTGTCCGCATAGTTTTAAGGTTTTCAGTATCAGCTCAGGGACTTAGTTCCCGCTGTATTTCTGACGAAAGTAAATGACCCAATCGCCGGCCTGACTAGGTGGCACTTTAGCTACTTCCCACTTCTGGTGTAACCCATTGAAATGCAATAGATTTTGAGGTGTAAGGCAGTCAGATATACCTAGATTTAGGGATGGTGCCCTTGCCATATCACAACGCGAAGTGTAGCTTTCCGATCTGGAAATTGAATCCCACGGAAGGCCTACTATGTTGCAATGGACACTCGCCCACTTTCCAATCAAGTGAATTATTTCTGTGCTTTCAAGTAGAGTACAAGCCCAACGAAAAGGAATAGCACATTTGGTACCCACACGGCGAGATAGGCGGGAAAGCCAAGATTCATCGCACTTACTGTGGTCATGCGTGAGATAAACACAAAAACGAATCCGATGATCACCGCAAGCATCAGGTGAAGTCCTGTGCCACCGCGACTCTTGCGTGAAGCGATGGATACAGCAATGATGGTAAGCACGAAGATGGAAAATGGTCCGGCAGTTCGATTGTACTTTTCTACTTCAAATTGAGCTACACGGCCGCTTCCACTCATCTTTTGATCTTCTATGAACGCGTTGAGTTCGCTCCAATTCATTGCGGTCACGATCTCGCTTCGAAGTCCGAAGTCCTCTACATCCAGTAATTGAATCGTTGTATCCAACTTCGCTTTTTGGACAAGTGTCTCTGTGCCGTCTTTGTGAAATTCACGAATGGAGGCGTTGTTGATGCTCCACCTTCCGGTTTCCGTCACATAGGTAGCGCCTGCGGAAATAAGCTTCCATTCCAGCCTTCCTTCTTTCCATCGCTCAAGTGAAAAGTTGGATCCGCTTAATGTACCCGGATTGAATTTATAGAAATAGGCGATGGTGCCGGGCTCTATTTCACGGTGAATATTTTGCTCGGCAACCGTGAGAGCACCCTTGAGGTATTGCACCTCAAAATCGTATTTCGTGCGGTTAGCGTGCGGTACTACAAAATGTGTAAGCAATAAGGAGATGCACACCAGAATAGTGGCAGCCATGAAGTACGGGCGAAGGATACGGTTGTAGGAAATGCCACCACTCAGCATAGCTACGATCTCAGATCGCTGCGCCAGTTTGCTGGTAATCCAGATGATGGTGAGAAACACGATAAACGAGCTGAGCAGGTTGGCAAAGTGAAAACAAAAGTTGAGGTAGTAATTGATCAGAATCTTATGCCAAGGCGCATTTGATTTTACGAGATCATCAATGTTTTCGCTCACGTCAAACACCACAGCGATAATCACGAAAGCGAGTACCATGAAAAAGAAGGTCCCGAGGAACTTGCGAATGATATAGAGGTCGAGTACCTTAATCAAAGCCGCTGAGAAATTCGTTTTACGGTTTCATTTTTCCAGGAGGAAAACGTGCCTTCGATGATTTTTTCACGCGCTTTTCTCACCAAACGCAGGTAAAAATTCAGGTTGTGCAAGGTCGCAATTTGCAACGCGAGAATTTCTTGAGAAATAAATAGGTGACGCACATATGCCTTCGAGTAGAACGAATCGACGTAGCTCTCGCCATCTGGATCAAGTGGACTGAAATCACGCTCCCACTTTTTATTTTTCATGTTCAAAATACCATTCCAAGTGAAGAGTTGACCGTTGCGAGCATTTCGCGTGGGCATCACACAGTCGAACATATCAACACCGAGAGCAATGTTTTCGAGGATATTGGCAGGCGTTCCAACCCCCATCAAATAGCGTGGCTTATCGGCGGGCAATATGCCACATACCAATTCGGTCATCGCGTACATTTCTTCAGGCGGCTCGCCTACGCTCAATCCTCCGATGGCATTCCCTTCTGCTCCTTTTGAAGCTACAAACTCGGCGCTTTTCACTCTTAAATCATGGTAGGTGCTTCCCTGCACGATGGGAAACAAACTCTGGTGATGGCCATACAGCGGCTCCGTTTCGCGGATTCGGGTAAAGCATCGGTCCAGCCATCGGTTGGTGGTATCGAGCGAATCGGAAGCGTATTTTTTATCGCACGGATAGGGAGGACACTCATCAAAAGCCATGATGATATCTGCGCCAATCACGCGTTGAATGTCCATCACATTTTCTGGACTAAACATGTGCGAAGAGCCATCGATGTGCGATTGAAAGGTGACGCCTTCTTCTCGGATTTTGCGTTTTGCGGCCAACGAGTACACCTGATACCCTCCGCTATCGGTGAGAATCGGACGTTCCCATCCATTGAATTTGTGCAATCCACCAGCTTCACGAAGAATGTTGGTACCCGGACGTAAAAAGAGATGATAGGTATTCCCAAGAATAATTTGGGCCTGAACATCTGAAGAAAGGTCTTGCTGAGTGATTGCCTTTACGGTTCCGGCGGTGCCCACTGGCATGAAGATAGGCGTTTCAATTGCGCCATGATCTGTTTGAATGATGCCCGCCCGCGCACTGCTGGAAGGGTCTTTCTGCTGGAGTTGAAATGTAAGTGGCATAGGGGCGAGGCAAAGCTAACCACGGATGCCCTGTGAAATTGTGAGACGTGGGCAACCATTGAGGGCCTGATGGCATCAGTTCTTCAAATCTTCAATTTGCAGGTCAATAGCTAGTGGAAGTACACATTCTGCTATTTTTGCTCGCTTTGACCTTAATAACGGTATTCAACACATGAAAAAAATCGTCCTGTTTTGCGCGTTCGCCTTCGTTTCATTGATGGCCTATACGCAAGCCCCTGTGGCTGTATTCTCTCCTAACCAGAAGGCTTTTGAAGTGAAAGGTGAGCAGAGTGTCACACGCTTCAACCTTCAATCTACTGCCGAAGCAATGGCCACTATTGAGGCTGATGCCGCAAAGTATCCTGGCATGGTAGAACTTTCATCTACTTTCGTAAGTGCAGGCCTCTATTCATGCGTGCTCACCATTAACGGTCAGCCGCAAGCAGAATACATCCACAAGATGTTCACGTCGTTTGGTATCGAAGAGATTCAAACGAGTGAAGGGCGAAAGCCACTCTCAGATTTGGTAAGCGTTCTACAGAAATAGTCCTAACAGCGAACCTCCGCAATCAATATGAAAAAAGTATTTACACTTTCTCTTTTACTGGCCTTCGTTTATTCAATGAATGGTCAGTTGCAGGTTACCGCCAGCGAGGATCAGTTTCTCTGCCAGTCACAGTCCGTAACCCTCACGGCCACAGCACCCGCTGTTCCCAGCACCAGCGCGTATTCTGTGAGTAACATTACATGGGCTCCTGAAGTTATCGGTGGCACTACGGTGACTTTAACCGATGACTCCCAAATGGGACCAGTGCCGATTGGCTTTAGCTTTTGCTTCCTCGGATCCACCTACACCCAATTCTTTATTGGGTCCAATGGCTGGATTTCATTTACAGGAGGCCAGCCTACCACCTACACCTCAGGCCCTGTTCCCAGCACTGGGGCTTCTGTGCCGAAGAACTGTATTATGGGGCCGTGGCAAGACTGGCATCCAGGCATTGCACCAGCCAATTTCATTAAATACCAGACGATCGGAACAGCACCTTTCCGCAAGTTGGTAGTGACCTATGACAATGTGCCGATGTTCTCCTGCACTTCCGTACTTGGACGATTTCAGATTGTTTGTCACGAAACCACTAATGTGGTAGAAAATCACATTTTTAGCAAGCAGTTCTGCTCCTGGGGTGGTGGTACAGCCACTCAGGCTATTCATAATGCTACGGGAACAATTGCCTACGCTATTCCCGGACGCAACTCTACTGTATGGACTGCCACCAACGAGTCGTGGAGATACACCCCAAGCGGCCCTCCGGGTAATATCGTGTGGACGGTCAACGGAGGTAACGTGGGCACAGGAACTTCGATCACGGTTACTCCAACATCCACCACAACTTACGTTGCTTCATTGAACCAATGCGGCGCGGCTGTGCTTCCAGACAACGTGGTGGTAACTGTGGCTCCTTCGCTTCAATTGCCGAGTGCGACGATTTCGCCCTCTTCCTGTAATACCCCGACAGGTGCCATTGTACTTAACATCAATCCAAACGTGCCTGGTCCGTTTAACTATTCGTGGAATGACCCTAACAGTTCAACAGGTCCTTCAATATCTAATTTGGGTGGTGGTCAGTATGCCGTGCAGGTAACGGATCTTTCCAATGATTGTGTGTATCAGCAATCGTTTACCGTTCAAATTGAGAGCACCCTTGAATTGGCTCCTTCACCAGGAACTACAAATTGTTTCAATGGTCAAGATGGCACTGCATCGGTCATCGCCACGAGCGATTTTCCGGGATATTCCTATGAATGGAATGACCCTCAGCAGCAAACTACTGAAGTTGCGACTGGTTTGCCTGCTGGATCTTATACCGTAGTTGTCACCGATGGCGACGGTTGCGTGGGCGAGCAAACAGTAGTTGTTACTCAACCTACTGTAATCAATGTAAGCACTCCTCTTGTCGATAACGTAAGTTGCTCTGGCGCCAATGATGGGTCCGTGGTAGCTGTAGCTAACGGTGGAACTCCCGGTTACACCTTCAACTGGTCCAACGGATCAGAAGAGAATTCTGCATCGAACCTAGCACCTGGCGATTATACCGTCACTGTTACAGATACGAATGGGTGTACCCGAGAGCAAGTGGTTACGATCACCGGACCTGAAGCGTTGGTCGTGGACTTCGACTTTTTGAACGTGTCATGCAACGGTGAAGCTGACGGTCAGGCAACAGCCAATCCGACCGGGGGAACTGGTCCATTCACATTCGACTGGCCTCAGTTGGGTGTGCAGACACAGAGCGTTTCGAACATCGGCCCAGGCGCCTACACCGTGAATATCACAGATGCCAACGACTGCACTATTTCATCCGAAATACTCATCGAAAACTCTGTAGAGCTTTTGATTGAGCCGATCGTTCAGGACATTACCTGCAATGGTTTGGCCAATGGAACGGTCACGATTAATGTATCCGGAGGTAACCCAGAGTACACGTATAACTGGAACGATCCAAACGCCCAGACTACCCAAACTGCCGTGAACCTCGATGCCGGTGATTACACCGTGCTGGTAACCGATGCCACTGGATGTGAGGGAGAAGTGAGCGTAAGCATCATAGATCCTGCGCCTTTGACTGCCTCTGTGGCCAGTTCTTCCGATGCTTTGTGCTTCGGTCAGGCTTCAGGTCAGGCGAGCGTGAACGTCAATGGCGGCACTCAGCCCTACACCCTCCTCTACAATGGAGCCAGCCAGAACAATCCAACAAGCATTCTTCAAGCTGGATCGTACACCATAGAAGTGGTGGACGCCAGCGGATGCACGGTGAGCACTTCGGTGGAAATAGGGGAGCCCGGTCCGATAACCTCCAACGTGAATGGAATTAACCCACTTTGCTTCGGTGGCACCAATGGCAGTGCTTCTGTAGCTGCAGGCGGCGGAGTTGGGGGCTTTACGTTTGTTTGGACAAACTCTGCATCAACCTCGTCGACCGCATCCAATTTATCGAGCGGGAGCTATGCCGTTACCGTGACTGACGGAAATGGATGCTCAGTGACCAGCACGGTTACACTTACTCAGCCAACCGCTGTGGTGGCTTCTGTATCTTCTTCGCCCGCAACATGCGGACTCGCAGATGGATCGGCAACCGCAGCAGGCAGTGGTGGTAACGGACCATACACCTTCTCATGGCAGGCTATCGGTCAGCAGACTGCGGTGGCCGGCAACCTCGAGGCTGGTTCATATCAGGTGATTGTAACGGACGCCAACGGATGCACCGGCACTTCCTCTGTGGTTGTAGCAGAAACTAATTTCCCGAACGCTAGTATTGGGTTGAATATCGTGGAAGGATATTCTCCACTGAATGTGACCTTCAGCAACACGAGCACGAATGCGACTCAGTACATCTGGAATTTCGGTGACGGTACTTCAGTCACCACCACGAACCTTCAGAATGTGAATCATACCTTCACCAGCGGCGAAGAAGTGGAAGAATTTGAGATTATGGTGGTAGCAGTGAACGCAGGAGGCTGCGCGGACACTACGTATGTGAGTGTGCTCGTATTTGGACTTGCCGAACTCATTGCATACAACGTGTTCACGCCAAATGGCGACGGTAAAAACGATATCTTCAGGTTCTCAACTTCAAGCATCGAAGACTTTGAGTGCATTATCTTCAATCGCTGGGGTGCAGAAGTATACAGATGGAACGACCAAGAATCTGGTTGGACAGGCCGCGCTTCAAGTGGGGATGACTGTCCATCTGGCACCTACTTCTATGTCGTTCGTGCAAAAGGGTATGATGGGGCAGCGTATGATCAGGAGGGCAATCTGACCCTGATCCGCGAATAATTGATTCCATCGACAAAGTGAATAGGGGGCCTTCGGCCCCTTTTTTTTTCGTTAAATGACACTGTTTCGCTGTAAATACGGCCAATATGACGCGCTAATTTTGTTTTACAGGACAAAATGTCGCCTATTATTCTTTGGAAAGTGATTTGACTAGGGGAGAACAACAACAAAAATTCAAAACAATGTATCTCACCAAACAACATTCATGTGCCGGCCCTGCACAGCGCGCTGGTCATTCCTTTCAGGATTTGATTGACCGCAATTTTTTCGGAACGGCGCTGAGTCGCCCGTGGGCAATCACTCCTTCGGCCAATGTGAAAGAGTCTGAAAAAGGCTACACCATTGAGTTGGCGGCCCCCGGATTTTCAAAAGAAGATTTTACAGTGAAAATGGAGCAGGACACGCTCGTGATTTCAGCGGAGAAGTCTGCGGAAGACACCTCTGCTGCCGGGAAGTACACGCGCAGAGAGTATCACTATGGTACGTTCCGCAGAGCCTTCTCGATTCCAGAGCACGTGGCTACCGATAAGATCGGAGCGCGCTATGAGAATGGAGTCTTGCATGTAGAGCTTCCCCGCAAGGAAGAGGCTGCTGCCCCGATCCGCGAGATCGCAGTTGCATAAATTCAGGCAGAAAGCCGAAAGGCCGATGTTCATAGTGGTTAGGGTTTAAGGAAAGCCCCTCAGAAATGGGGGGCTTTTCTTTATAATATCTTTTTTTAGAAAGTACCCCCCTTTCGTAAAGGGGGGTGTTTATGAATTTATCAACTTTTTTTGGAAATGCCCCCTCCAATGAAATAGGTTTGCGCGCTGAAAATCTACTTTTTTCACCCTTACCTTCTTTAAAGAGAAAATTCCCCCATGAGCAACCACCGTTTTCAGGCCCTTTCAGAATTGAACTACCGCGGCCCTGTTGAATTTAAGTCGCCCGGGACACGGGTATCCGAATATTTCGGGGCCAATGTGTTTTCGTACCACAAGATGCGGGAATACCTCATGGAGGAGACCTATGAAAAGCTTCTCGATTGCATTCACAATGGCACGCGCATCGATCGCCAGACCGCTGATCACGTAGCTGCGGCGATGAAGGAATGGGCGATGTCTAAAAACGCCACGCACTATACCCACTGGTTTCAACCACTCACCGGCAGTACTGCCGAGAAACACGACAGCTTCTTCCGTCCTATTGGCGATGGTCGCGCTCTGGAGCGTTTTGAAGGTTCGATGCTGGTGCAGCAGGAGCCAGATGCTTCCAGTTTCCCGAGCGGCGGTATTCGCAACACGTTCGAAGCTCGTGGATACACGCTTTGGGATCCTTCCTCTCCTGCGTTTATCGTTGGAACTACATTGTGCATTCCGACGATTTTTATCTCCTACACAGGTCATTCGCTCGACTATAAAATGCCGCTATTGAAGGCACTGCATGCGATCGATGAAGCGGCTACCGGCGTATGCCAGTATTTCGATAAGGACGTGAATAAGGTTCAGGTTACTCTCGGTTGGGAGCAAGAATATTTTCTCGTTGACTCTGCTTTATTCAAAGCACGTCCGGATCTTTTTCTAACCGGAAGAGCACTTTTCGGGCACCGTCCGGCGAAAGGCCAACAGCTCGAAGATCATTACTTCGGATCAATTCCCGAGCGTGTGATGGCCTTTATGATCGAGTTTGAATACGAGGCTCACTTGCTTGGAATTCCTGTCACGACTCGACACAACGAGGTTGCTCCGAATCAGTTTGAGCTCGCTCCAATGTTTGAAGAGGCAAATCTCGCCAACGACCACAACCAACTCGTGATGGATGTGTTGAGTAAAACAGCTTTGAAGCACAACTTCAACATTCTATTTCACGAAAAACCCTTTGAAGGCATCAACGGTTCGGGCAAGCACAACAACTGGGCACTCAGCACGAACACGGGCGTCAACCTGCTCAAGCCAGGCAAGAATCCAAAGACGAACCTACAGTTTCTGACCTTTTTGGTAAATACAGTTGCTGCGATTCACGAGAATGCGGATGTCCTTCGCGCTTCGATTGCTACAGTCGGAAACGACCACCGACTTGGAGCAAATGAAGCTCCGCCGGCGATCATGAGTTGCTTTTTAGGGGAGCACCTCAACGATATGCTCAATGGTCTCGAGCAAAACATTAAGACCGGAAAAATGACTCCGGAAGACAAGACCGAGTTGAAGCTCAACATAGGCAAACTTCCACAGGCACTTCTCGATAATACCGACCGCAACCGCACTTCGCCGTTTGCCTTTACCGGAAACAAATTTGAGTTCAGAGCTGTCGGATCTAGCGCCAATTGCGCCTATGCGATGACGATCTTAAACACTATCGTAGCTCATCGACTGATCCAGTTTAAAATAGATGTAGACGCCCGCATTGCGAAAGGCGATGACAAGGATGAGGCAATTCTCAAAGAACTGCAACGTCTCATCAAGCAGAGCAAGAGCATTCGTTTCGAAGGAAATGGATATGGCGAAGAATGGGTGAAAGAAGCGAAGAGTCGCGGACTGAACAATTTTGCCGACACTCCCAGTGCATTGGAGATATGGAAGGACAAAAAGGTGCAGGCTATGTTCGAGGCGCTCAACGTACTCACGCCAGAGGAAATTCACGCGCGCTATGAAATTGAACTTGAGAACTACAGTCGCCGCCGAGAAATCGAAGCCCGCATCGGAAGCGATCTTGCGCAGAATCACATCATCCCCACAGCCATTTCATACCAGACGCGTTTGGTAGAAAACGTGCTCGGACTTACCGAACTGTTTGACCCGAAAGAAGCCAAGGAAATGACTCGCGTTCAGCGCGAGCTGATTCAGGATATCAGCAAGCATATCACAGGGATCAAAACAACGGTGGACACCATGGCGGCTGAGCGCAACAAGCTCGAGAAACTTTCTACGGAAAAGCAGGCTTCCGCGTACTGCCATAAAATCAAGCCGTTGATGGATACCATCCGGATTCATGCCGATGCACTTGAGCACACCGTGGATGATGAAATGTGGCCGTTGCCGAAACTTCGTGAGCTCCTTTTCACACGATAACCACTCTCCTTTGCGAAAGGCAAAAAGGCTCCTACATGCGGGAGCTTTTTTTTTGTAACCTATTGAGAGATAACACTCAGTTGACCTATTCTTCCAATTGGCTAACTCGTTCAAGTTGGAACGCGAGCAATTGGGGGAGATAAAAAGTTGAACGATTACGAGGATAAATTGGTCCATGCGCGCTGCGAACGCCACTTTTACTTATTTTCGCCATTCACTATAAACCAAGCATGTCAAAACCCAGCCGTATGAAACTTGCGCAATGCACCATTCTACTTGCTGTATTTCTTTTTGCAGCCGGTGCCGCAACCGCTCAAAATAAGTACTCGAAAAAGGCAGATGATGCTTTTGAAACAGGAGCCTACATGGAGGCCTCCAAATTGTACCAAACAGCAGCCACTCAGGTAAAAGATCTTGATGAGAAAGGAAGATTGTTCTTCCAGATCGGAGAGTGTAATCGCCTGAGCACAAATTACAGTGCAGCCCTTGAGTGGTACGAAAAGTCCATCACGGCGCAGTACTATAACAAAAATGTGGAAGTGTATTATAACTATGCAACCACACTTCAGGATCTGGGTCGCTGGGATGATGCGATCGCCCAGTATAACAAGTACACCGGAAAAGGTGGCGAGAAATCCAAAGCCAACGCACGCATAAAAGCCTGTGAAGAAGCCGCGGAGAAAAAGGCAGGAAAAAACCGACTCATGGTGGAGAACATGGCCGAACTGAACACCGCGTTCTTCGACTACTCTCTCACGTATTCTTCCAAGAAGTTTGACGAGATCGTCTTCTCCTCTTCCCGTCAGGCGTCTTCAGGAGCGAAAGAAGACCCGAAGACCGGCGAGAGCTTCATGGATCTTTTCTCTTCAGAGCGCGACAAGAAAGGAAAATGGGGAGTTCCAGTTCCTTTAAATAACACCGTGAACACCGCCAGCAATGAAGGTGCTGCTTCATTCGATAAGGACTTTTCGATGATGTACTACACGTTTTGTGAGTACAATAAAGACGACCGTTTCGCATGCGATATCATGATCAGCAAGCGTCAAGGCGCCAGCTACACTGCACCAACCCACTTGAATTTGATCGACCGTGAGGCCGACGACAGTTCTATGGTAGGTCATCCTTGCCTCAGCATGGATGAGAAGTTTCTGGTTTTCTCCAGCAATATGCCAGGCGGAAAAGGTGGAAAGGATTTGTGGTACGTGACATACGATAAGAAAGCCGATAGCTGGTCTTCTCCTAAAAATCTCGGCGGTGTGAATACTTCCGGCGACGAGATGTTCCCTTACCTTTCAGAGGCGGGCGATATTTATTTCGCATCCAGTGGTCACCCTGGCCTTGGCGCCATGGACATTTTCAAGGCTGAGAAAACAGGCGACATGACCTTCGGTGCTCCCGCCAACATGGGCTATCCGATCAATTCATCTTCTGACGACTTCGCGTTTATTCTGGAGAAAGGAAACAAAGCTTCTGACTTCAGCGGATTCTTCACCTCTAACCGTCCCGGCGGAAAAGGAAAGGATGATATCTACTACTTTACACTTCCTCCACTCGAATTCTCTTTGGTCGGTACTGCCTATGATCAGCAAACAGGCACTCCACTTGCAGGTTGCAATGTGGTGGTGAAAGGTTCTGACGGTGCAGATTACAAACTCACTACTGATGGCAACGGTGGATTCAGTCTTGACAAAACCAAGGTGCTAGCCAACGTAAACTACACCGTAGATGTGCAGAAGGACAAATACATCGGTACAGGCGATAAATTCTCAACCGTGGGTCTGAAAGAGTCTACCAATTTTGCTCGTGAATACTTCTTGCTTCCTGTGCGTCAAGACATCGAGTACAAGATGCCATTGGTACTGTATCCATACGACCAGACCATCCTGCTCGTGAATGATACGGTGAGTTCAGCCGACTCGTTGAACTACCTCTACAACTTGATGGTTCAGAACCCGACGTTCATTATCGAGCTCGATGCTCATACCGATGCTCGTGGTGCAGATGATTACAATCAGCGCCTTTCTCAAGGTCGTGCTGAAACTTGCGTGAACTACCTTGTTTCAAAAGGAATTGATGCTGCGCGTCTTAAGCCAGTGGGTAAAGGCGAAAATGAGCCACGCAAACTGATGACTGATGAAGGCCCATTTAAAGCGGAAACTTTGCTCACTGAAGCCTATATCATGAAATTGCCTGTCAACCAACAGGGGGACGCGCATCAGTTGAACCGTAGAACTGTTTTCAAAATTCTTGAGACTAACTACGTCCCGAAGAAGTAGCTGAATAATTGAACTTGTGAGGCGTCTCCGGAATTCGGAGACGCCTCTTTTTTTACCCCCACATGAACGATCCCTCACGATATGCGCAGCGCGGTGTTTCTTTCGGAAAAGAAGATGTTCACTCCGCTATCCGTACCCTTGACAAAGGTCTTTTTCCAAAGGCGTTTTGTAAAATCGTCCCCGACCTCCTCACCGGCAGCGAGGAACATTGCGTGGTGATGCATGCCGACGGCGCAGGTACCAAGTCGTCGCTGGCGTATTTGTATTGGAAAGAAACGGGCGACCTCTCAGTATGGAAAGGCATCGCGCAGGATGCTCTGGTGATGAACCTCGACGACCTCCTTTGTGTGGGCGCCACGGGTCCGATCTTGCTGAGTTCCACCATTGGCCGCAACAAAATGCTCGTGCCAGGGGAAGTGATTTCAGCCATTATTCAAGGCACAGAAGAATTGCTCGATGACTTGCGCAATCATGGAATCGATATTCATTCTACAGGTGGAGAAACAGCAGACGTAGGTGATCTTGTGCGCACGCTCATCGTAGATTCTACTGTGCTGTGTCGCATGAAGCGCGCGGATGTCATTGACAATGCGCGGATCGGGGCCGGACAAGTAATAGTTGGATTTTCTTCCAGCGGACGAACTACCTACGAGCAAGAGTACAACGGAGGAATGGGCAGCAACGGTCTCACCTCTGCACGCCACGATGTATTCTTCCACGAACTTGCGGAGAAATATCCTGAGAGTTTTGACCCAGCAATTCCGCATTCACTTGTGTATTCCGGATCATACTCACTCACCGACTACGTGGAAGGCGCGCCGCTGAATGCCGGCAAGCTCGTTCTTTCTCCCACACGCACCTACGCGCCTGTCGTAAAAGCGATACTCGGTGCGCATAGGGCCGCAATCGCCGGAATGATTCACTGTAGCGGCGGGGCACAAACCAAGGTGATGCATTTCACCGGAAATGTGCATGTGATCAAGGATCAACTCTTTTCCACACCTCCTTTGTTTCGCATGATTCAGGAAGAATCCGGCACCGACTGGAAAGAAATGTACCGCGTGTTCAACATGGGTCACCGCCTCGAAATATATACTGATGCACTTACTGCGGAAGCGCTTATTGCCATTGCCAACACCTTCCAACTCGATGCGCAAATAATTGGTCGCGTGGAAGAATCGGCGGAGCCTAAGCTCACGATACGCGGCGAACATGGAGAATTTATTTATTGATCAATACATGAGAACAGAGGGTCGCTGATGTTCTTCATTCCTATATCCCTATGAATTTATTAGATCGTCTGACTGCCATTCACGACCGCTATCTGGAGGTGGGTAAACAGATTACAGACCCCTCGATCATCACCGACATGAAACGCTATCCGGTGATTATGAAAGAATACCGTGATCTGGAAAAAATGGAAATGAAGTACGTAGAGTACGCCCGAGTGATTCGTGATATCCAGTCCGCAAAAGAAATTTTGAGAAGCAACGAAGACGCGGATCTCAAAGAAATGGCGCAGGAAGAATTGGACGTACTGTCTGAACGCCAGCCCGAGCTCGAAGAAGAAATTAAATACTTGCTGATCCCAAAAGATCCGGAGGATACGAAAAACTGCATCGTGGAAATCCGCGCGGGAACTGGCGGCGACGAAGCCTCGATTTTTGCCGGTGATCTTCTTAAGATGTATACCCGCTACGCGCAGTCGAAAGGTTGGAAGTACGAAGTGCTATCGGTAAGTGAAGGCACCATGGGTGGTTTTAAGGAAGTTACTTTTGAATTGTCAGGCGAAGAAGTGTATGGCACATTGAAATTTGAAAGCGGCGTGCATCGCGTACAGCGCGTGCCCGAAACGGAGACACAAGGGCGAGTGCACACTTCCGCGGCCACGGTGGCTATTCTTCCCGAAGCGGAAGAATTTGATGTGGTGATCAACCCCGCAGATATTCAGCGCGATACCTACCGCGCCAGTGGGGCGGGGGGACAGCACGTCAACAAAACCGAATCTGCAGTGCGACTCACACACGTTCCCACGGGTGTCATTGTAGCCTGTCAGGAAGGAAGATCGCAGCACGAAAACAATGAGAAGGCCATGACGATGCTCCGCTCACGCATCTTTGAGGCGGAGGTGAATCGCAGACATGAAGAGCGCTCACGGATGCGCAAAACCCTTGTGAGCACAGGCGACCGCTCGGCAAAAATCCGCACCTACAATTATCCGCAGGGACGACTGACAGACCATCGCATCGGACTTACTTTATATAATCTGGAAGCGGTGATGAATGGCGGGATCGGTGAAATCATCGAAGCGCTTATGGTGGCGGAGAATGCATCCAAACTGAGTGAAGGAAATAACTGACGCGTTTCAATTTAGAATTCATCATGACACGAGCCCAGCTTATTGAATTGATTCACCAGCGCAAGTCTTTTCTATGCGTCGGACTGGATACCGATCCTGCGAAATTGCCGGCCGGTGTGGATATGCTTACGTTTAATAAAGCGATCATTGATGCCACGCGCGAGTGTTGTGTGGCTTACAAACCCAATCTCGCCTTTTATGAAGTGCTGGGTGCGCAAGGGTGGGATATTCTACACCAAACAATCGCTTACATCGGGGATCAACATTTTACCATTGCCGATGCGAAGCGCGGAGATATTGGAAATACCTCTACGTATTATGCGCGCACATTTTTCGAAACTCTCGGTTGCGATAGTGTGACTGTAGCGCCGTATATGGGAAGAGATTCGGTAGAGCCGTTTATCCAGTTTCCGGGAAAATGGGCCATTGTGCTTGCACTCACCTCGAATCCCGGCGCGGATGATTTTGAATTAAATCACGTGAATGAAGAACCTTTGTACAAGGAAGTATTGCGGCGCGTTTCCTCTTGGGGCTCCGAGCACAACACGATGTTTGTTGTTGGCGCTACGCGTCCGGAGATGCTCGCCGAAGTAAGAAAAATAGTACCCAATCATTTTCTTCTTGTTCCGGGAGTAGGCGCGCAAGGCGGCAGTTTATCTGAAGTGGTAAAATACGGCCGCAATGCCGATGTGGGGTTGTTAGTCAATGCCTCGCGATCCATATTATATGCTTCTTCGGGAAGTGATTTCGCGGAGGCCGCGGGGGCTGAGGCGAAGCGAATGCAGGAAGAGATGGAACGGATTGTGTGGCAATAAGCAAGGGGCACCCCTCCGTGTCCAAAGCCCTGAAAGGGCGCAATATATCCAGCCCCCGGTGAAGCCGGGGGTTTATGAAGAGGCGAGGTTCGCGTGGCCCGTGGCGAGATAAACCCATCGGTGTTCCCAGCCCTGAAAGGGCGCAATATATCCAGCCCCCGGTGAAGCCGGGGGTTTATGAAGAGGCGTGAGGTTAGTGGCGAGGTTCGCACCCTCCGTGTCCAAAGCCCTGAAAGGGCGCAATATATCCAGCCCCCGGTGAAGCCGGGGGTTGCAAAGAGCACGCGGGCGGTCCAAAGCCCTGAAAGGGCGA
>Ga0105049_10000801_pt1 | contig 35497 bp, 31 predicted proteins | sample MAT06_FD_78087 | JGI IMG/M metagenome (GOLD analysis project Ga0105049, IMG submission 78087) | Freshwater microbial communities from Lake Fryxell liftoff mats and glacier meltwater in Antarctica - MAT-06 | ecosystem: Environmental > Aquatic > Freshwater > Ice > Liftoff microbial mat | place...
CCGATACTGCCCCCGCACAAAATCGCCTTGGTCTGCGGGTAGGCGGAAAGCAGAAAGGCGGCGCGCTCGTTTTCCGCCCCGGTCACGGTGCACGCATAAATTTCGGCGTGCACCACGACCTTTGGCTGGAGTTGCCGGAGTACTTCGATGGCTTTTTTTCCCGAGTCAAAGTCGACAGGCTTTTCTGGTCATGGCGAAAGATGGCCACTTCATCTTGGTCCTGCGTCCACGTTGCCAAGAGGCGACCAGCGGCTTCTCCCCCGGCTTCGTGGTCGGCCCCCACAAAGACAAAGTCGTTTTTCGAATTCAGGGGCGAGTCGACGATCACGATCTTGATATTTTTCTCAGCCAGCTCTTTCAACGGGTTGCCCAAAGCATCGGCACTGGTTGGCCCGATCACCAACGCTTCTACCCCCTGTGCCGCGAAAAACGAGAGGTACTTTATTTGGATGGCCACATCCGAAACCGAGGGGGGCATCCTAACAATGAGTTCAGCGCCATTAGCCTCCGCCACTTGCCGTGCTCCCTTTTCCACGCTGCGCCAAAAAGAAGTGTCTCCTTTGAGCAACAGTCCGATTTTGTGCGTCGCAGCGGGGACGGCGACCGTGCCGATCAGAGTGGCCGCCGTTAGAAAAATTACCCGGAAGAAGTGCATGGGCGACAAGTTTATGGGCGGCATCTTTAAAGCGACCGAGCCTCGATTGAAAGCCTGAATGTCCCTTTCGACGGCGACAGCGGGGACCCGGTGGGTCATCGCTTTAGCTGTTGAGTGCCATCCGAAGGGGTCTGGCTTTGTGGTTTGTGGTGGGAGGAGTAAAACTGAACAGGTTTAAATTGGTGCGTTGGGCGGGTGGGCTTAGGCTTCGGTGGGGTTCAGTCGCGCGGGGATTGTCAGGTAATAAGTGACAAGATGAAATTGGGCGAAGGCAGAGGAGGGACCACGAATCACACGAATGGGCACGAATAGAAGACAGGACCACGAACCTGATTTTCCCGCGGATAGCGCGGGTAAACGTGGATGAAATTCTGGGTCTAATTTTCTTGGTATTTATCTGCGGCAATCCGCGTCATCCATGAAAATTATTCCGTCGGCTTGGGCTCATTCGTGTCTATTCGTGATTTGTGGGAAATAACTGGGTCGGTTCACTCCTTCGTTCCCTTCGATTCCTTCGCGAGACGATTGTGGTTTTGTCCGTTGGAGAAGTGGCACGGGTTTTCCTTTCAACCCGTGTGGGGAATGGACTCACGGGTCGGGAGAACCATTCGACTTTGCTCACGGCAGGCAGTGCCTCGCGGGGTGAGGGCACCCCGCCCACAGGGAACGTTTGCTCGTCAGTTTTTCCGGGCCGCATTCGTATCGGGCAGGTTTTTTTCCGAGAGCTGATACCAGCGGTAGAAACTGACGCCGAAGGCGATCATCATGACGATCATGCCGCCGAGCTTCATCATGGAGCCGGCGAGCAACTGATCCTCCGCCGCAGTCAGCCACGTGATGCGCGGGGCGAATTCGTAGGTGGGGTAAAGGATGTCCTGAGAAAAAGTGATGTAAGCGAAGGCGGGGGTCATGCCGATGGTGACACCGACATAATAGAACATCTGCACGGCGTAGCTGGCGCGGGGGAACTCGGTGGCGGGACTCAGGGTCGGCCACCAGAAAAAGAGCGCGACGCCGAAGAACGTGAAGTGCTCCATGATATGAACGAACCGGTCCTGCAGGGCCCAATCGTAGAGCAGGGGCAGGTGCCACGTTTGAATGCCGAGGCAATAGACGATGCCACAAACCAAGGGGCGGGTCAGGAAATGAAATACGCGGCGCAAAGGCGCGTAGCCCGTGATGGGGCGGATCATCCAGTCGGGCAGTCCGAGGAGAAACAGGAGAGCTGCGGGATAGATGATCAGTTGATGCTGAAACATGTGGGCGCTGAGGAGAAAACGCTCGCCGGCCTGATCGAGTGGCGAGCCCACGGCTAAATAGAAAATCACCAGGGCGCTGTAGAACCGCAGAGCTTGAGTGCGCGGATACAACACGCCCGGGCCGGCCAATGGTTCACGGTACGGTCCAGCCAGAACAGCATACAGCCAGCCGAAGAAAATGAGCCCGCCGATCAGGTAGGGTTCGTTGTGCCAGTGGGTCCAGTCGATCATCTGGAGTTACGAATAGCGGGGAGGAGCCGAATGGCCATAAAAAGAGAGAGAGAAACATGATGCCTACTCCTCCAATTGCGTTTTGTTTAGGGTCGGACCTCTCGTCGGATCGTAGTCATGGCGAGGACCGCCGTGGCCGCGCCGGATAGCGGCAAAGACGGCACGTCGGCAAGCGACGGCCCTACAAAGTCTCAATATGAACCATAATGGGTATTGCTGATCAAAAAAGCCGCGTCATCACGACGCGGCTGAAAGAAGGCGGGATCGCTTGAATTAACCGACCATGTGGCGGACGAAGTCGAGGGCGGCGGCGGTCAGGGGCTTGCTGGCGTCGGCACCGAAGAGATGGAGCAGCGCCCACATCGTGAAGCCGCCGAGTATCAAGCCGATGAAAAAGAGGATCGTGCAGAACACCTTGTCCCAACGCAGGTGCATGAAATAGAAAATAACGAACATGAACTTCACCGTCGAAAGGATGGCGAGCGCGGTGAAGATGATCCAGTGCGCGATGGGCAGGTAGATCAACACGACTTCTACGCCGGTGATGACGCCGAGGACCATCGCGATCTGGACGTAGATGTGGAGCTTGCTGGGCTCGGCGTGGCCGTGGGCAGGTTCGTGGGCAACAGGGGCGGACATGGGTGGAGAAAAAGTGAAAGTGAGAGTGAGAGGGGAAAGTGGCGGAACTGAGAGTGAACGGGGAAAGTGAAGGTGAGCGGCAGTGATTAGTCAGCGATTTATGGTTGGGGCACTTTCACTCGCACTTTCACTGTGGACTCACAAATACTCGATCAGGTAAACGGCGGTGAAGATCACGATCCAGACGATGTCGACGAAGTGCCAGTAGAGACCGATCGCTTCGACGTCGATGGCGTTGCGTTGATCGAAGTCAGGAGTGCTGCTCGTCTTGGCAAACCAACCGAGCACGGCGCCGGCGATCGCCAGGGCGACCAGCGGAATCGTGTGGCCGCTGAGGAAAGCGCCAAACCCCGTGCCGTTTTCCAGCATGTCGAGGAAACCGGGGACGAGGGAAATAAACGAGACGCCCATGGCGACACAGATGGCGAGGACATGAAACAAGGTGAGGCCAAGGTCGACCGCCGTGCCGTGACTGTGGGCGGGCTTGAAGGAGCGGACGTACATCAGCCCGAGGAGCAACACGCCGATGGCGACGTGCGTGCCGTGCGTGCCGGTGAGGGTGTAGAAGGTGGAGCCGAAGAGGCTGTTCGAGAGCGTCATCTTCTTCACGTGGACGAAGTGTTCGAACTCGAAAACCTGGCCGCCGAGGAAAATGCAGCCGAAGAACATCGTGCCGAGGAGCATCGTGCGCATGCTCTTCACCTGGCCGCGCTGGATGGCGTTCACGGCGAGCGCCATGAGGAGCGACGACATGAGGAGGATGAACGTCGAGAAGGAGGTGAGCTCGATGTTGAATATTTTGGTCGGTTCCGCGTTACCCGGGGGCGGGTTCATGCGGTAAACCAGATGGGTCGAGATCAACGTGCCGAAGAACATGCAGTCCGAGGCAAGGAAGGCCCACCAAAGGAGCTTCTTGTTCGGGATGCCTGTGCTGGTGGAGGCGTCGTGGTGGTGGTCGATGGAGCCGGCGGCGGCGTGACTGCTCATAGGGAAAGTGGCTGAAAATTAATGGGAGCGCGTGACGGTTTCGTTACCTTCGTCATCGATGTGGATGTGGTAGCCGCCGGGGCCTTCGAGGGCCCAGAGATAGCAGCAGGTAAAGAGCATCACGCCGCCGGCGATGGCGTACGGGAGATGGGATGAGGCACCGAATACGCTTTGGAGAATGCCGAGGTCAAAGGTCACGGGAGACTTTAACTGGATGAAATTGTAGGTGCCGATAAACAGACCGATGCAGGCCAAGAAGGGATACCACGAGGAGTCGGGCATGTGGATGCCGCCGTGGGTGGACTCGGCCTTCATGTGGTCGGCGCGTTCATGGGCGATTTCGACGGCGTGATTTTTCTCATACCAGAAAGCATCACGGGCGTGGACGGTCGGGATGGCCTTGAAGTTGTACTCCGGAGGGGGCGAAGGAATCGACCACTCGAGAGTGCGGGCGTCCCACGGATCGTTGCCGCATTTCTCGCCCTTGAACAACGAGTAGATCAGGACGGCGAAGTAAGTGAAGATGCCGAGGCCGAGCAGGTAGGCGCCCATGGTGGCGATGAAGTTGCCTTCGTTCCAACCCATGTTGGCGTCGTAGGTCCAGGTGCGGCGCGGCATGCCGTTCAAGCCGAGGAAATGCATCGGGAAGAACGTGACGTTAAAGCCGATGAAGATGATCCAGAAGGAAAGTTTGCCCCAGAATTCCGGGACCAGACGGCCGAAGAATTTCGGAAACCAATAATGAATCGCGGCGAGCAGGGCGAAGGTCGAGCCGCCGATCAGCACGTAGTGGAAATGGGCGACGACGAAGTAGCTGTCCTGCTGTTGGGCGTCGGCCGGAGCGGCCGAGTGCATGATGCCGGAGAAGCCGCCGAGCATGAACATCCAGATGAAGCCGAGGGAGAACATCATGGGCGTGCGGGTCTGGATCTGGCCGCCCCAGAGGGTGCCGATCCAGTTGAAGATCTTGACGCCGGTCGGCACGGCGATGGCCATGGTGGCGATGGAGAAGGCGGCGGTGGCGACGTTGCCCATACCGGTGGTGAACATATGGTGACTCCACACGCCGAACCCGATGAAGCCGATGGCGGCACCGGAGAAGACGATGATGGGATAACCGAAGAGCGCTTTGCGGGAGAAGGTGGGCAGGATTTCCGAGACATAACCCATCGGCGGGAGAATCAGAATGTACACTTCGGGATGGCCGAAAATCCAGAAGAGATGTTGCCAGAGGATCGGTTGACCACCGCCGGAAACCTCGAAGAAGTTCGTGCCGAAATGACGGTCGAAGAGCACCGCAACGAGCGCGATGGCGATGGCCGGCAAAGCGAGAATCAGCAGGAAACTCGTGACGAGGGCCATCCAGCAGAACACCGGCAGGCGCATCATCGTCAGGCCGGGCGCGCGCATATTAATGATGGTGACGATGAAGTTCAGGGAGGCGACGATGGAGGAGACCCCGAGGACTTGCAGGCCCATGGCCCAGAGATCGGTGGAAAGTTCCGGCGTGAAAAGCTTGGAGGTGAGCGGCGCGTAACCGAACCAGCCGATCGCGGGGGCACCGCCGAAATTCCAGTTCGGATTCACATGGCTCAGCCAGCCGAGATTGAGCAAGATGGCACCGACGACCCAGGCCCAGAGCGAGAACGCATTTAAGCGCGGGAACGCGACGTCGCGGGCGCCGATTTGGATAGGGATCAGAAGATTGAAGAACGCGGCGTTCAACGGCATGACGGCGAGGAAGATCATCGTCGTCCCGTGCATGGTGAAGAGCTGATTGTACGTCGACGCGTCGATGAACCGATTGTTCGGGACGAGGAGCTGGGTACGGATCATGAGCGCCTCGAGTCCGCCGATCAGGAAGAAGAGAATGGCAAAGCCGCCATACATCATGCCGATCTTTTTGTGATCAACCGTGGTCAGCCAACTGACGAGGCCGGTCTTCGCGGTGGGGCGGGGGAGCAAGGTGATGTCCTTGGGGCCCGCTGCGTGGGTCTTGCTGTGAAAGTCTGATTTTGCGACTGCTTCTGCCATAAAAGGGGATGTGGAGGTGAGAGGGAGAGGGGACGAGGGGCTGCGAGGATGGATTACTTCAGGCTCAGGAGGTAGGCGACGAGGGCGGCGATTTCCTGATCATTGAGAATGATATGGGGGAGCGGTTTGCCGTTCTCGTATTTCAAGTAACCGGGCATGCCGCCGATGCCGTGGACCATTTTATTGCCGGGTTTGAAGTACTCGGGATTTTTCAACCACTGGCCCAAGCGTTCGGGGGAATTTTCCAACGCACCGGCCGCCAGGGAGGAACGGGCACCCACATGCGTGAGGTCGGGGCCGGCGATGCCGACGCCTTCATGGCCACGAATCGAGTGGCAGGTGATACAGGTTTTGGCGGCGAATAATTTGCGGCCTTGCGCGATGAGCGCGGTGTCTTCTCCACTGGGGATTAGCTGCATAGTTTGCCAGGCGGCAAACGGATTGGCCTCAAATTCGGGGCTGCCGGCGAGAGTGCTGCCCGGGCCGGTGTTTCTCATGCTCGCAAACTCGACGCGGGGCGGGCCGGCGTCGGAGGCGAGGTCACTCGCTTTGACGGTGCGGGCGGCCTGTTTTTGACTGGTGAGCCAAGTGTCGTAGGCGGCCTGTTCGAGGGCGATGACGCGGAAGCGCATGATCGCGTGGGACTCGCCGCAATACTCGGCGCATTGGCCATAGTAGTAGCCGGGTTTGTCCGCTTTGAACCAGAGTTGGTTAGCTCGGTTGGGGATCATGTCCACTTTGCCGGCGAGCTTCGGAATCCAGAAGCTATGAATCACATCGACGGTGCGCAGTTGGACGCGAACCGGTTTGCCGACGGGGATGACCAGTTCATTGCTGGTGACCAGATTCGCGCCGTCCGTGCCGTCGGCGTTTTTCAGCGCTTGGTTTTCGTAATCAAATTTAAACCACCATTGATAGCCGGTGGCGGTGACATCCATCGCGTTGGCTCTTTCCGCTTCGGGGACATCGTGGGTGTACCAAATGCCTCTGAGCGTCGGGATCGCGATGATGACGAGCAGGGCAACGGAGGCGACGATCAGGCCCAATTCGATGAAGGGATTGCCGTGGCCGGCTTCAGCTGGAGGCGCTTTTTGACTGCCATCGTTCTTCGCGCGAAACTTGATCTGCGCGTAGGCCAGAATCGCGCCGACGATGACGAAGATAAAGGTCGTCACGTAAACGGTGACCATGAACAGATCCCATTGGGCCTTGGCCACCGGACCCTCGGTCACGTAGGTGGATTGGGGGCCGCTCAGGTTGAAGATTTCGGCGAATTTGCAGCCAGAAAGCAGGGCGAGGGACACGCCACCAAGCACGAGCGTGGCAAGGCGGGTGATTTTGCGGTAATCGAAGCGTGTGCGGATCATGGGTTGCAGAGGCGTTGGCCGCGTGTGGCGGTCAGCTAATAGAAGGCGTGAGAGTTCGGAATATATCGGTCATTTCAACCGCAAAAAGAGAGAAGTTTAGGGGAGTTTAAAGGAGTTTTGGGTGTTTTTTGCCGGTTACTTGGGTTTAGCTGGGATTTTTGAGTCATTGAGCCGTTTCAGGCCTCATCGGGAAGCAATGTTTGAGACCCGTGGGGGAGGATGTCTGAACATCGGTTCTACGGACCAGCGTACTTCCTCACTTAAATCCTTTTTTCTATCAGGTGCGGGCTAAGTTGCCCACGGCCGTGGTGGTACCCGACGCCGTGGTGCTGCTGCTAAGGGTGCGGTATTTTTCCGTCGATGAGGACAAAGGTTTTTTCCTGAACGGTAAGTATCTCGATCTGCAGGGAGTGAATCGCCATCAAGATCGGGCTGATCGAGGATCAGACATCTTGATACCGAGGAATGAGGGTGAGCTCAACTCCGTCGCGAATCGGGATAAAATACAATGAACGCGGGGGACGCGTCCCTTCGACTTCGCTCAGTGTCGGCCTGAGCCTGTCGAATGGTCGGAGAGCGCGGAGCCTGACGTGATTTCACGCTGCGTTGTCCCGTCGGCTGGGCTGGTTTTCCCTTCGGGTAAATTCGTGCTGGCCGAGCCAAAGCGCTGGGGCGACGGCTGGTGGTTAATCGGCAACCTGGGTTTTCTCTCGGTGGATTGGTCCACGAATCACCCCAGCGTCCCGAAAGATTTGGACTTTCGGTAGGGCGAACCCTCCGGGTGAGCCGTACACCGGGCGCGGCTCAGCGGGACCATCCTTCGCCTAGGCTACGGCCCGGCAAGCGCTTCGCCCTACCGCCTCCCAAATATCGCGGCTCGCCGCAGACGCATCGCCCCTTCCAGCGGAATCCTGTTTCACTAGTCAAATTTTCACGAGACATTGGTATCACGGGAATTGATCCGAATGAATGCCTTGCTCCGAACGGTCTCCAGGTGATGCCTTGGTGCTTGGACCCTGATATTTATTCGCGCTGATTGGCGTGATTCGCGGCCCAACCTGAACGCGTTGAGATCAACTCGCTCCATCTGGAGGGCTCAACTTATTTCCTCGCCACCCTTGCCGCACGGGCGGGGATCAGGATGTCTGAGGAGAATGGCGCCAAGTTAAGCGGCATGATCGTCGACTGCCTGACGTTTCGTCTGCGATGATTTGCTGTGGAATTTCGTAGGGCCGCCCCTGGTGGGCGTGCCGTTTCCGGTGCGCCCTCCGGCACGGCCACAAGGGCCGGCCCTCCATTCCTCGTGCAAAATAGTTGGCCTGATCATGCATGGTAGCATGACGACCAACCTCCTTAACTTAGCGCCATGCATGTCTGAGGAGGGGTGATTGGCGAAGCGGAGGAGCGGGATGATTTCGCGCTGATCGAGGAGATCGCGGCGACTTTCGTGCGCCAGTCGCAACGAAGGCTCGATGCCCGGCATCAACAGCAAAGGGTTGGTCGCCGCTGACCGGTTTGTATTAGAATCGGTTGGATTCGTGGTGATTCGTGATGGAAAATTCTGTGATTCTTGGTCCTGCGTGATCCGCTCAACCTTTCCGCCGAATCGTTTGGGCGGCGGTTTCCATTTGGCCGCGGGTGACGCCGAGCTGGTTGATGAATTTGAACTCGCGCCAGAGTTCGGCACCGGTGATTTCGCCGCGCAGAAGCTGTTGGTAGCGGGCGACGGTGCTCTTCAATTCGTCGCCGGTTTCGTTGAGGAACTCGATGCGGAAGGAGCGGGCACCAAGCGCGATCAGGCGCGCGGCGAACTCGGCGCCGGTCTGGGCGCGGGAGTTGTAGACGGTGTTGCGGCAACCGGCGTCGGCTTTGAGCGGGTGCTCGGCGCCCACGCGGTCGCGTAGTCGCACATCGTGTGTGTCGCAGGGCCGGCCGCAGTTTTTGTAGTCGGTGCCTTCCGAGAGGAACGCGCAGAAGACGCAGTGCTCCATGTGAAACATCGGCATGTGCTGGTGGAGGGTGATGTCGAACCACGCTGGCGGCGCGGTTTGGAGGAGGGCTTCGAGTTGGGCGACGTTGAGATCGTAGGAGGCGGTGATGCGTTCGAGGCCGTAGCGCTCGAGAAAATAGGCGGCGGTGACGGGATTGGCGACGTTGAGCGAGAAATCTCCGCGGCGGCGTTTACCGGCGAAGGTTTTCAAGTGATCGTAATTGCGGACGAGATATCCGTCGGCTTCGCTGGAGAGAACCTGCGTGAGAATCCAGTCTTCGCCGGGTTTGAAAACGCGGGGAGCGGCGACCCAGATGGTGGAGGCGGCAGAGTCGAGAGTCGAGGGTCGAGAGTCGAGAGCCAGCGGCGGAGAGCCAGCAGTTGAAAGTTTAGAGTCGAGAGTCGAGAGTCCAGAGCCGGAAGAGGAAGTCTGCGCCTCGGTGGCTTGGAGTTCGCGGAAGCGGGTGACGGCGGTGCGGTATTTTTTCGGGTCCTCGAATTCGCAGTAGATCGTGCGGACACCCGTGGCCCAGGCGGCTTCGAGTTGGTGCAGATGGCGGATGACGATGATGAGTTCGGGTGAGGCTGCGGGAACTTCTTGGGACTTGAAAATTGGCACTTGGTACTTTTCTGCAAGCGTCCAGCGCTTCGGTGCGGCGCGTTGGGCGTCGAGATCGGCGACGATGCGGCGGCGGAGTTCGTTGAGCTCCTTGAGTGATACGATGACGTCGCCTTCGAGGCGGTTGGTGAGTTCACCCAATTCAAACGGCGTGCCGCCGAGGCGCCCGAGTTGGTCGCGGAGGCGTTCCGTGGTGAGGGGTTGTTTTTCGGCGAGAGCGAGCGGGATGGAGGTGTCGGCTTGGGCGACGTGGCCATCTTCGTCGCGGGCAATGAGCGTGAGTGGCGCGCCCGCGTGACCGTGAACTTCGAGATGCAGCGGACGGCGGTGGCGGATTTGGTCGCCGGCAAAAGTGGCGCGCACGCGGCGGTCGAGTTCGGGATCGTTGGTTTTCCAAAGGCGATCACCAGCTTTGATGCGGGAGAAATTAATGTCGCCGTGACCGAAGCGCAGAACGGTTTCGGTTTTGTTGGGTTCGACCTGATAGACGCGCCCGCCTTCTTCTTTTTCGTCGGGGTGGCCGGCATCGAAGACGAGGCCGTCGCCGGGTTTCAGCGGCGCGGAGAGGGTGAGCGCGACGTGGTCGCGACCGACGCGGGTGACTTGGCCGAGGAAGACGCCGCGTTTGGTGCCGAAGCGCGCATGGGCGAGCTCCTGATTGTTGATGCCGCGGAACCAGCCGGTGTAGAGCCCGCGGGAGAAGCCCATTTCGAGGTTGTAGCGGGATTCAGCGAAGTTGAGAGCTGAGGGTTGAGAGTTGAGAGACTGAAGTGACGACATCGTTTTATCAAGGGCCTCGCGGTAGACGCGGGTGATATTGGCGACGTATTCGGGGCTCTTGAGGCGGCCTTCGATTTTGAGGGAGGAGACTCCGGAGCGCACGAGGTCGGGCAGGACATCGAGGCCGGAGAGATCCTGCGGGCTGAGCAAATACCGGCGATCTCCGAGATCGACTTTTTGGCCGTCGGAGATGAGGTCGTACGGCATGCGGCAGGCTTGAGCACATTCACCGCGGTTGGCGGAGCGGCCCCCGAGGGATTCACTCGTCAGGCACTGGCCGGAGTAGGCGACACAGAGTGCGCCGTGCACGAAAACTTCGAGGGGGAGGGGAGCGGAAGGTGGAGCGTGGAGCATTGACCCGCCTTCGCCCGGCTTCGGCGAGGCGAGAAGCTGAGAGCTGGAAATCTGGGCGTCGCGGATGGCGGCGATTTCCTTGAAGGAATTTTCGCGGGCGAGCACGACGAGATTAGCTCCGAGGTCGCGGGCGAATTCCACGCCAGCGGCGCTGGTAACTGTCATCTGGGTCGACGTGTGGATCGGGAAATCGGGTGAGAGTTCGCGGATGATTCGGCAGATACCGATGTCCTGGACGATGGCGGCATCGACGCCGGCGGCGATGATGCTGCGGAGGTAGTCGGTGGCGGCAGTGATTTCGTCGGCGAAGACGAGGACGTTGAAGGTCACGTAGCCGCGGACGCCGCGCCGGTGGAGAAACTCCATGAGCTTCGGCAGATCGGCGACAGTGAAGTTGTGCGCGCGCATGCGGGCGTTGAAACGTTCCAGCCCGAAGTAGACGGCATCGGCGCCGTTCTCGACGGCCGCACGCACGCAGTCCCAGTCGCCGGCGGGCGCGAGCAATTCCGGACGAGTCAGCGGGGACACGGGCGAGGACGGAGGAGCGTGGAAGGTTGCAACCGGCATGAAGGGTGAAGTTGTGAGACGGGTGTGGTCGACAGGCAAGCCGGCTCAATCAACCGCGACCGGGGCGACCGTGACGGGATGGGAGCGAGCGGCGTGTGGCGCAGCGGCGCGGAGGCGGGTGGCGAAAAAATACGTCAAGCCGAAGCAGGCGACGGACACGAGTCCCACTCGTGGATAGCCGACGAGACGGCCGGAGTCACTTTGGCTGACGAGCAGGCCGGCGGTGAGATTGGCGAGACCGCTGCCCGCTTGTTGGATGGCGGAGTTGACGCTCATGAAGCCGCCGCGGTAGCGATTCTCGACGGAATTTGAAATCATGGCCATGGCGGGAGCAAAGCGACCGGACATGCTGATCATGAACAGCGCGGTGATGGCCATGGCGACATAGAGTGAAGCAGTCGGCAGGTTGGTTAGAATCAGCACGACGAGGCACCCGAGAATCGAGATCCACCCGAGGACGTGGAGTTTGTCGTGTTTATCCGAGAGGCGGCCAACGATGGGTGTGGTGATGAAGGTGCAGGCTCCGCCGAAAGCATAAACGATCCAAAGTTGAGATTCGGGGAGGCCCACATTTGCCACCATGGACGGGGCTAAGAAAGGAATGATGACGGCACCGGCGAAAACTAAACTGCCGCTCAAGAGAAAACCGCGTTGGTGAATGGGATGGGAGAGGATCGCCGTCATTTGCGTCCACGGATGGGCTGGGGGATGCTCCGAGCGAAGGTTGGGCAGAGTTCGTGCAGCGGTGAGCAGGACTACAGTGCTGAGTCCAACGAGGAGAAAGAACGGAGCATGCCATTCGAAATGTCCGGCGAGCAGCAGACCGAAGGGCACACCGAGGGCGGAGGCGATGGGGAAGGCCGACATCACGATGCCCATGGCCCGGCCCCGGCGATTGGGAGGAATGACATCGCCAACCATCGCGACAATCACCGAACTGGAAACGCCACCGAAGGCACCAGCCGCAATTCGCGCACACAGCAGGGCGAAATAATTCTGGGCCATGGCGCAGGCGAGGGTGGATACAGCGAAACCCGTGTAGAGAAGCAGCAAAGCGTGTTTGCGGTCAAAACGATCGAGGACAAACCCACCAGCGAAACCAGTGACGGCAGCAGCGAGACCGTAGGAGGCGACGAGGTGACTGAATCGTTCGGGGTCGATCTTGAAAACCCGCATGAGATTCGAACCCAGCGGCATCATGATCATGAAATCCATGATGTGCGTGAATTGCACCGCCGCCAAAGTGAAGAGCAAGAGACGCTCGTTGGTGCGGGAAACTGGGCTGGGACTGGGCATGGAGATTAACTAGTTCACAAGAAAGCCCTCGGGGCAAACTTGCGAAGGAGTTTATGCGTCCGACGATATTGGCGGATAACTTAATCGCCGACGGTGCTGACTTGCGTGATTGGGGCTTTGTTTTGGAGAGGACCAACGACCGCACGGGCGGCCTCGGCGAAGAGTTGTGCGCCTTTGCTCAGATAGCGGCGGCGGTGGCGGATGAGCGCGATTTCACGGGTGAGGGGAGGCCCTTCGAGTTTGCGATAGACGAGGCCTTCGGGGTCATTGGGGTTGCGGGCACTACGAGGGAGAAGGGTCACGCCAAGGCCCAGCGCGGTGAGTGATTTTACGGTGCTGAGTTGGGCGCAACGGTGGGTGATATTGGGGGTGAAATCGTGCTCACCACTAAAACGCTGTAAGATCATGGAAGTGACCGAGGAGGCACTGCCCGTCATGATAAAGTTTTCGTCGCGCAGATCGCCCAAGGTGATTTTTTCGGCATCGGCGAGATGGTGTTTTGCGCCAATAGCCAAGAGCAGTGGTTCACTAAACAATGTGGAAATTTCGAAGCTGGGATCGGCGAGGGGCAATGAAACGAGGCCCCAATCCAATTCTCCCTCGAGCACGGCAGTAATGATCGCGGCCCGAAAATCCTCCCGGCTACGGAGCTTGATGTTGATATTGCTGGCCCGGCAGTACGCGACGACGGCATGGAGGAAAAAATGCGCCACCGTGGGGATGGCTCCCACCGAAACTCGATGCCCAAATCCAGGATCTTCACGTAATTCCCTGATCGTATCGTCAGTCTCAGATATGATACGCCTAGCCCGAGCTAGTAAAAGGTGCCCAGCGTCGGTTAGGGTAACCCTTCGTCCAAGTCGGTGAAAAAGTGGCTGATTTAACTCCGCTTCAAGATTTAAAATTTGTTGGCTTAGAGAAGGTTGAGATATGTTAGATCGTGTGGCTGCCTTCGTAAAGTTGCCCGACTCAGCGACGGCGACGAAGTATCGTAGTTGGTAAATATCCATAGGTATATGCTATGGATTGGATAGATATTAAGTATTTCAACTATTGCAAGAGAAGCTGTATGATGGCGGCGAAATCAAAAAAGGTTTCTTCAAATATGAACACCACGACCAACGCCAAGCATACGATGACCTCTTCAGGTTTCCGTAGCCTTATCAGGCACGGAGCAATCAAGACGGCCAAGCAGGTGGAACGTAAATCCGACACCCCATCCTGTCTAAGTCGCTGGCCATCAGAAATAAAACACAAGCAAAGCATCGCTAACACAACCACTGCTACCTTAAACAATTACAAATATTCTAATTCCAACATGAAAACTCTCAATACACGCAAATTCGCCTTCGTCACCATCGGTTTCCTCGCAGTCGTGCTTCTTGGCACGGTTCTCGTAAACGAAAAAGGACTCGCTGTCGTCGGCGAGTACATCGGCTACCTCGCAGCCTTGGCAATCCTGAGTCTTGCGGCGATGGACAATCCGCGCACGAAGAAACTCGTTTAATCGCCAAGATTTTTTGCAGAAAGTATAATGGCACGAGAGGCCAGAGGTGAGAACCTCCGGCCTCTTTTTTTGCCACTTTGGGAACCGCGGTGGGTAATATGGACGTCTGACAGACAAATCACCATCCGCATGACGCTCTTCATTAAACGCCCAAACGATCAAGGAATGGAGATCACTCATGCAACTGCACCCTGGAAACAATGGTTTGCCGACTACGGCCCCAAGCTTCTGCTCTGCGCCCGGCAGTGGACGCGCTCGCTGGCTGATGCGGAAGACGTGGTGCAGGAAGCCTTCGTGCGCTACTGGCGACATCAGCGCGACCTGCCCGGAGATCCGCAGGCACTCCTTATCACTTCCGTCCGACGCGCCGCGCTCGATCTCGCCCGGCGCAACAGCCGGCGCACGGCTCGCGAGGAATTCGCGGACGGTGGCTTGGATGAGATCGTCGCGGTTTTTGCTCCCTTACCCGGCGAAGGCGATGAACGCCGTCAGGAAATCGAAGTCGCGCTCCGCCGCCTGCCGTCCGAACAACGGGAAGTCCTTGTGCTCAAGATCTGGCAGGAACTCACTTTTGAGAAAATTGGCGAAGTGCTCGCCATCTCACCCAATACCGCCGCTTCGCGCTATCGCTACGCTCTCGCCGCGCTGCGCAAGGAACTAGAACCACTCTGCCATGGATGAATCACTGCAAAATTTGGAAAATGAACTGAAGCGGCTGCGGCCCAGCGTGCCGTCGGCGCAGTTGCTCGCGCGACTTGACGCTGAGTTCGCTGCGCCGGAAATTGCGCGGGATCGTTCGCGCGCCAACGGCGCTGGGGGGCGGCTGATCATGGGGCCATGGCTGAACTGGCGGATGGCCGCAGCGGCCGCCGCCGTCGTGGCGTTTTCGACGGTGGTGATTACGTCACGCCAATCGCTGCGCCATGATCCCGTCGCGCCCACGACGGAGTTGCCCGTGGCGGTCGCTGTTGCTCTGCCGGTCAAGCCCGCCGAGGTGCCCGTCGCTCGTGCCGCCAATCTGGCTTCGACTAATGATCGTTACCATCCGGTGGGCGCGACCAGTGTGCTTTATGATTTCAAGGAAGATAGCCCCGTCGCCCGCACCACTAGCACACCGACTCGCCGGGTGCGTTACCGCTATGTCGATACCTATACTTGGAAAAATCCGGCCACAAACGCCTCACTGAAATGGAGTCTGCCGCGCGATGAAGTGCGCGTCATTCCTGCCAGCCTGCACTGAAATTCTGCTGAATAAAGCAAACCCATTTATGAAAAATCAATTCATGGTCCGCTCGCTTTCTGCTGTTCTCCTCGTCACCGCATTGTCGGTCCACGCTGAAGAAAAAAAGGATCAACCTGGTAAACCTTCCGAAAAATCTCGCCGCATTGTCATCGATAAAAATCGCGACGGCGGCCAGGGGGAGAAAATCGCGGTGACTTTTCTCGGAGTGGAAACCGCGCCGGTCGGCCGCACCTTGGCGGCCCAACTCGGGTTGTCTGCCGATCTTGGTCTTGTGGTGGTGCGGGTGATGGAGGGCAGTCCCGCCGCCAGTCTCTTGAAGGAACACGACGTGCTCACCAAGTTTGATGATCAAATGCTCATCGATACCCGTCAGCTCAGCGTGCTCGTGCGGGCCCGCAAGGAAGGCGAAGAAGTGCCGCTGACGCTGTATCGCGCCGGCAAGGAACTGACGTTCAAGGCCAAGCTGGGCCAGCGGGAGATGCCTAAATTTGCCGGACCAGAGTCGATGCTGCCTCCGGGAGCCGAACCGGGCATGCCTTTCTTTGATGAAGAATGTTTCGGTCCTCGCAGCCCCGGACCCGCGTCAGGATTCAGACCAAAAAGAATGAATTTACGACAAATGCCCGGCATGGGTCCTGAGGAGGTGCAAAACGTCCTCCGCATGATCGGTCGCGAACGGCACAATTGGTTTGGGGCGCCTCCTGTTCAATTTTTCCGGCACGACGAAGACAAAGGTTCAACCATGTTGAATCTGGCCGAGGGTAATTTTTTATTCTCGGACGAAAACGGGACAGTTGAAGTCCAGGCGAGCGAGGGGAAACGCGAATTGACGGTGAAGAATCCCAAAGGAGAAATCACTTTTCAGGGACCGATTAAGAATGACGAGGACCGCAAAAAGCTTCCCCCCGAGGTGATGGATCGCCTGCACAAGATCGAGAATGTTGATTTGAACGATGAGCCCGGGGAGAATTTCGAGCACGAGACTACGGTGGAGGTGCCAGTGAAAACCAACATCAGCCAGCCATTGCCGGCCAAGAAACTGCGGGAGCGAGTTTCCCCGTTACCGTCGTTCTGAATAATTTGGCGTAGAGCGAAAGCCTGCGCCGGCGTTTGTGTGTGCTCGGGGTAGAATGCGAGGCCGTCCGGATTCCGGGCGGCCTCGTTTGCTTTGTATGGGTCTGCTGCCACTTAGAATATGATCATAGGTGTTCGCCGATTTCCCCATCGGCGATAGAGCGTCTACTCAGTTCTGAGCCGCATGCCAGCGTCGGTGTGGAAACCGACGCCCACCCCATGCCTGATTTGAAACTCAGGAAGGAATCGGTGGCGGCACCGCAACCGCAGCGGAGCGTTTCAGAAACGCCGCGATGATCAGGGAGAAAAGCAGTCCGAAAAATACTGCCATTAGAGGAGTCATGATGGTGGTGCTAACCGGCCCCAAAAAATCATGGGTGACGGTCTCGGCCCGTTCCATCTGGGTGCTGCTCATGCCTGCGGCCGCCCATTTGCCACGAATCATTTCCATCTGATAGGCGAAGAATTCCGAATTAATGAATTTGAAGTGGATGTAGTTGTACGCACCACTCATCAAACAGCGGTACAGCGAAATCAGCACACCGGCACCGAGCCCTTGGCCATAGCTGAGTGATCTGTCCGCCGCTTCATCGCGCACCGCGTTGATGCCCATCCAGAGAAGGGTGCTCGTGATCGGCAGCGCGAACCGGTTCAGGTACTGGCCACGGCGATTTTTTCAGTTTGATAACCGGTGAAATACCGCAGGAGACTGAACACCGCTTGGACTATCGTGAGGATCAGCGCGCAGGTGAATTTTGTCTTCTTTGGGGAGGTTTAGGGGGCAGGATAGTTTTGAGGGACGCATCCAGCAATCTTCGATTGACGGACGGTTGAGCAGCCGGATGGACGGTGTCATCTGTTATCCCCGCCGATCATCCGGCCGAGGCCGCCGAGCACTGAACCTTCCTCTTTACCGCCTCGGCCGGTTTGCGGTGCGGCGGCGACAATGCGGCCGGCGAGCCGGGAGAAGGGGAGCGATTGCAGCCAGATTTTTCCGGGCCCGCGCAGCGTCGCGAAGAAGAGCCCTTCGCCGCCAAAGAGCGCGGTCTTGACGCCTCCGACCAGTTGGATGTCGTAATCGACGCTCGGCTGGAACGCCACGATGCAGCCGGTATCGACGCGCAAAGTTTCGCCGGGAGCGAGGGTGCGTTCGTAGAGCGTACCGCCGGCGTGGACGAAGCAGAGGCCGTCACCCGTGAGTCGTTGCATGATGAAGCCCTCGCCGCCAAACAGGCCCGCACCGAGACGTTTTTGAAAGGCGATGCTGATGCTCACGCCCTTGGCGGCGCAGAGAAATGAATCTTTTTGGGTAATCAATTCCCCGCCGACTTCACTGAGTTTAACTGGCAAAATCTTGCCCGGGTAGGGCGCGCCGAAGGCCACGCGGCGTTTGCCGGCACCCTGATTTTTAAACACCGTCATGAAGAGCGATTCGCCCGTGAGCAGACGTTTGCCTGCTCCCATGAGAGCGCCCATGAACCCGCTGGTCTGCTGTGAGCCATCGCCGAAGATGGTCTCCATCCCGATGCCGTCGTCCATGAACATCATGCCTCCCGCTTCAGCGACCGTGGCTTCGCCGGGGTCGAGTTCGATTTCGACGAACTGCATGTCGTCGCCGTGGATCTTGTAGTCTATTTCGTGCATTGAGTTCATAGGAATATATTTTTGAAGGTCCCGCATCATCGCAGAAAAGTCGCGGTTCATCATCTTGAATTTTAGGGCATGAGTGTAACGAGGGTCGCGCCCCAGCCGCCGGTGCGCTCGTCGCCGAGCCGAAACCCCGCGACGCGCGGCGAGCGCCGCAACCACGCGTGTACGGTTTCACGGAGCGTGCCGGTGCCCTTGCCGTGGACGACGCGCACCTCGCGGATGCCGGTGCGAGCGCATTCCTCGAGGTAACTTTCCAGCAGGCTCGCGATTTCCTGGGGCCGGAAAGTATGAAGATCCAGTTCGCCCGTGAGGGGAATCCGCACCGGTTCGTCTTCGCTGCGCTCTGGGTTCATGCGGTCAGGTTAGTCCGAATGGAGTGGGTGACAAAAGAAAAACCCACTCGCGAATGTGGCGTGATCAGGCTCTTGAAACTCATCGTCCTGTATTAGCAGAAGCAAACCGAAAGGTGGTCGCCGATTTCCCCATCGGCGATCGAGCGTCGGGGTGGAAACCGACGCCCACCTCATGCATGATCTGACTTAAAGCGCACAGACCGGACCAACCCACTCATTCCATCGAGGGCGGAAACGGCGGGGAGATTTCCCGGGGAGGCGGCGCAGCGCCGAAGGGCGGGGCGGTATCGACCGTTTTCTGGGGCACCGCAGCGGCGGGCTTGGGGGGTGTCTTAGCGGTAGCAGGAGGCTCTTCCATCGCCCGCTTGATTTCTTGCTCCACTCCACTCGTCGCCTTTTTTATTTCCCGCATCGTCTTGCCCATGCCGCGCGCCAGTTCGGGCAGTTTGTCGGCGCCGAAGAGGAGTAGAACGATGAACATGATCATCATCAGCTCGGGGCCACCGATTCCTTCAATAAATGCGACGGGCAAAGTCATGGATGAATTAGAGGTGGTTGATTCGAAAAAGTAACGGAAATTTTTTCGGGGAATGTGGCACGGGTCTCCTGACCTGTGTGGGCGCGAATCACGGGTCGAGCGACCCGGGCCACGACGAACCACCCGCGCTCACTCCAGTTTTATCTCCACCAAAAATTTCTGCGTCTGACCGGGGCCGACGAGGTGCAGCCCGGCTTTGTTTTCCGGGCTGTTGGGTGGGCCCATCCAAGGCTCGATGCAATAATACGGGGCTTTGTCATCGGAGGTCCACGTGACGACGGCGGCGTCCTTGGCCGTGGTGTTGGTGAAGCCGGTGTTGAATTTCAGGCGCTGGCCGCTGGGCTTTTCGGTGACGGAAAAGGTGTGGCCGCGCAGGCCGGTGTGGATGGTGTCGATCAAGGCGGGATTATCGAGCGTCTCGCGTTGGTTGAGGCGCGGGCCATCGATCAAGCGACCGCTTTCCATGTGCTTCAGGATTTTGGTGGCGGGAATATCCAGCAAATAATCTTTGCGCTTGAGCCCGGTGGTCCACGGCAAGGTGAAATAGAAATGGTGTCCGGCGGACCATGGGATGGGCGTCGTGCCACGGTTGCTCAACTCCAGTTCGACGTAGAAACCGTTTTTCTCGAAGCGGTAGCTCACGACGAATTCGTAATCGTAGGGATAGGCCGCCTTCGCCTCCGCGCTGGGGATGAATTGGGCGGAGAAACCGCCTTCGTCGAGGCGCGTGATCTTGAAATCACCTTGGCGCGCGTAGCCGTGCATCGGCATAGGCCGGCGAATGCCATCCTCGCCACTCCAATGATGAATCTCGCTGCGGTCGAAGGTGCGGGCGTTGAAGGGAAATAAAATGGGATTGCCGCCGCGGATGCGATGGAAGTCCTCGAGGGATTTCAGCTCCGGCCAGTAAACGAGATCGCGCACGGAGCCGTCCCCGAGGGTGACGTTCCAGTTCATGAGGCGCGCGCCTTTTTCCGGCAGGGCGAGGAAGGTGGAGTTACCCACCTGCCACTTCAGAATTGTCTGCCCGAGATACGGGATGCGTTCCATGCCTGACTCGTAAACCAGAAATTCGGCGGCGTTCCAATACAAAGTCAGGAAAAAGTTTAGGCGCTCGGTTGCGTCAGCGAAAGCGGCGGGTAAGGTGGTCGCCGATTTCCATATCGGCGACAGCGCGTCGGTAGGTAAACCGACGCCCACCTCACTGAATAGAATGCATCCCATGCCGGCATTTGAATTTTCCCCGAAATTTGTACCGTCGCTGGGCTTGCATGATTAGAAGTAATTTCTATGTTGTACGGCAGATGTCTAAACCAGCCGGCTCCCTTCTGCTGTTCTTCCTGACTGCTCTCGCTCTCGTCCGAGCAGAGACGCCCGCCGCTGTGGCGGCGAGTCCGGCCGCAGCCACGGCCAGCGCGGAGGCGGTGGCGGCCACTCCAGCTCCCGCCACTGAGGCCAAGAAGGTTGAGGTTACTCCTGCGACTGTGGCCACGCCCACGGCTGAGGTCTCGCCCGCTCCAGCGATTAAACCGGCACCGTCCAAACATGTCGTCGTCTACGTTATTCCGGTTAAGGACGAGATCAATAAACCTATTCTCTATATCCTGCGGCGCGGCTTGAAGGAGGCCATCGAGCAGAAGGCCGACGCGGTGGTCCTCGACATGGATACGCCGGGCGGCGTGCTCGGGGTGACTTTTGATATTATGGAAGCGCTCGGCAATTTTCCTGGGGAAACTCTGACGTTTGTGAACACGGAAGCGATGTCAGCGGGCGCCTTTATTTCTGCGACGACTGGTGAAATCTGGTTTGCCCCTCACGCCGTGATCGGCGCGGCGGCTCCCGTTTCTTCCGGGGGCAAAGATATCGATGTGACGATGAAGCAAAAGGTCGTCAGTTACCTGAAGGCCCGGGTGCGGGCGATTTCCGAGGGCAAGGGCTATCGGGGCGAAGTGGTCTCGGCGATGATCGATGCTGATTACGAGCTGAAGATTGGGGACAAAGTCATCAAGCCGAAGGGTGAGCTGCTTTCCCTCACTGGCACTGAGGCAATGAAAACCTACGGAGATCCGTCGCTGCCCTTGCTCGGTGCCGGCATCGTGAAGGACATTGATGCGCTGCTCACGAAGAAATACGGCGCCGGGAATTTTCAGATCAAGAAATTTGAAGTCACCTGGTCGGAAGAACTGGCCCAGTACCTCACGCAACTCTCGCCCATTTTGCTCGGGCTGGGGTTGCTGGCGCTGTTCATCGAATTCAAAACACCGGGCTTCGGGATTTTCGGCATCTCGGGTATCGCCCTGCTGGCGATTGTCTTTCTCAGCAACTACGTGGCGGGGCTCTCCGGGCACGAGCCTTTGCTGCTTTTCGCGATCGGATTAATCTTGGTGACGCTGGAGATTATCTTCTTTCCGGGCATCGCCATCGTCGCCGTGATTGGCTTGGTCCTGATGCTCGGCTCGCTCGTCTGGGCGATGGCTGATGTCTGGCCGGGCGTACCGCTCACCACGGCGTGGTCCAGCGATGTCTTCGTGGCTCCACTACAAAATCTTGGTCTCGGCTTGGCGCTGGCCGTCGGCCTCGCGGTGGTTTTGATCCGCTATTTGCCCAAGGGCTGGATGTGGGACGCGATGATCGTCGGAACTACGATTGGTGGCGCGGCTCAAGTTGCCGGGGTTTCTCCGGATGCCGCGCATGAGGTAGCCACCATTATTGGTCAACGCGGCGTGGCGGTAACGGTGTTGCGCCCCAGCGGGCAGGTCGAGATCGCGGGCCGGCGCTATGAGGCAACGGTTGAAGTGGGCGCGGTGGATGCTGGCGACGCTGTCGTGGTGCGGGGGCGCAAGGATTTTGCTCTAGTCGTCGAGAGGACAAACTCATGAACGCCATTCTGATTCTATTTTTGCTGGGGGTGATCTTGCTGGCCGGCGAAGTTTTTGTACCGGGCGCGATTCTCGGAATTCTCGGCGCGCTCAGTATGGCCGCGGGCTGCGTCATTTCCTTTCTCCAACTCGGGACTGGCGGCGGAATAATCGCGACCGTTGTAGCCTTGGCGCTGCTCGGACTGACTCTTTATGTTGAATTGATCTGGCTGCCAAAGACCCGTTTTGGCCGGAAGCTCATCGTGCAAGCCACCGTTGATGCCACCAGCCAGCCGCCACTGGCCGACAAGGAAAACGTGATCGGTAAAACCGCCGAGGCCCTGACCGCGCTCGTGCCGAGCGGGCACGTGCTGCTCGAGGGCCGGCGCTACGAGGCCTTCTCCCCATCCGGACACGTCGCCAAGGGCACGGTCTTGCGCGTGACTGGCCTCGACAATTTTCGTCTCATCGTAACCAAATCCTGAATTTATGACACCTACCATTATCCTCGTCCTCATTGGCGTTCCGTCGCTGATTGTGTTCTTCATCGTCTTTTCCTTTTTCAGCACCTGGCTGAAAGCGAAGCTCAACGGCGCGCCGGTCGGCATGCTCAACCTGCTCGGCATGCGCCTCGGCGGCGTGCCCTACAGCTTGGTGGTCGATGCGCGCATCACCGCAGTGAAGGCCGGCATCGAAGTTTCCACCGACAAAATCTCCGCGCACTATCTCGCCGGCGGTAACGTCGTCCCAACCGTACAAGCTTTGGTCGCTGCGAAGAAAGCCGGCATCGAACTCGACTGGGATCGCGCCTGCGCGATTGATCTCGCGACGAAGGGCTCCGGCAAATCCGTCGGTGAAGCTGTCCGTACTTCGGTCGATCCGAAGGTGATCGACTGTCCCAATCCCGAGAGCGGTCGCACGACCATCGACGGCGTGGCGAAGGACGGTATTCAAGTGAAGGTGAAGGCCCGCGTGACGGTGCGCACCCACCTCGACCGCTTCGTCGGCGGCGCGAAGGAAGACACGATCATCGCGCGCGTGGGCGAGGGTATTGTTTCCACCATCGGTGCGGCTGAGAGCTACAAGGTCGTACTCGAATCCCCCGACAGTATTTCCAAGACGGTGCTCGCGCGCGGCCTCGACGTCGGTTCGGCGTTTGAAATTCTTTCCATCGATATCGCTGACGTGGATGTCGGTGAGAACGTCGGTGCCAAACTTCAGGAAGCGCAGGCCGAGGCGAACAAGAGCATCGCGCAAGCGCAGGCGGAAATCCGCCGCGCGGCGGCGGTCGCCGTCGAGCAGGAAATGAAAGCCCGCGTGCAGGAGATGCAGGCGAAAGTCGTCGAGGCGCAGGCTCAGGTACCCCTTGCGATCGCCGAGGCTTTCCGTTCCGGCCGCTTGGGGGTGATGGATTATTACAAGTTGGAAAACATCCAATCCGACACCGCGATGCGCGGTTCGATCGCTCATCCCGAAGGCAAGAAGTGAGGATGAAGTGACAGTGAGGGTGAAAGTGTCCGATCACCGAATCCCTCGCTCGCATATTTCTTCACTTTCCCTTCTCACTTTCACTCTCACGCTGCCCCACACATGGACTGGATATTTGAACATATTTGGGTACTGGTCGCGATTGCGGCGGTCATCGCCAGGCTTCTTAATAAACGCAAAGAAGGCGATGCGTCGCCAGGAGAGCAGCCGGCCCAGCCCAAGGAGTATGAGTTTGAAGATGCGGAGCTGGCTGAGCGTACGCGGAAAATCCGCGATGAGATTCAGCGCAAGATTGCCGAGCGGCGGGGGCAGCACATGCAGCCACCGATGCTGCCGTCGGAGCGGGCCCGGCCCGCCCCACTCATGCATTCGCCCGAGGCGACGACTCCGCCGGCTACGTTGCCGGAAATATTCCGCGAGCTTCGGAAACCCAAACCGCAACCGGATCCGCCGCATTCCCGGCGGATGATGCAGGTCAATGCGGCGGAGGAACTCGAGCGGCAGGCGACGTTGGCGGAGAGACTCAAGGAAGCGAAGTTGATGAAAGCTGCGGCTGAACGACGGGTGGCCTTTGAGGAGTCGACGTCGGATAAAGAGCCGATAGCTTTGCAAAAAGCTCGCACGGTGGTGCTGGATGACCTGCGCAGTCCGCAGGCTTTGCGCCGGGCCTTTGTCCTGCGCGAAGTTCTCGGCCCGCCCGTGGCACTGCGGTAGCAAGGGCGCTATTGAGCCTTGCTGGAAATACGAAGGTGGAACCCGGCCTCTGGGCCACTGTCGTTGAGTTAAGACTGAATCTGACGTAGGGCCGGCCCATGTGGCCGTGCCGGAATGCGCGAAGTCGGCACGCCCACAAGGGGCGGCCCAACAAATGCCTTGTTATCGCAAGGGGCGCGAAGCGCCCCGTGGCCGCCGAAGCTAGGCACTCGACGCGATCCACCCCTTCGACTTCGCTCAGGGCCTTGAGCCGGTGGAAACGGCTGAATTGCTTCGGCGTCCCGCCGAGCGGGACTTCTCGCAATATCAGAGTAAAAACATCGGATGATTAGTATTATTACGGCTTGGATCAGGATCGCTTTCTATGTCGTTGGGCTTTCCGGCGGCTTGCTCTGAAAGTTCATTTATGCAGTCTGCGTCGATGGATCGTCGACTGATTTGGTTTGGTGTTTTGCTCCTGCCTCTACTCGGGTGGTCGTTCGTGCGACCGCACGATCTGTTTACGTGGTTTCTCGAAGTAGCACCGGTCCTGATGGGCGTGCCGCTGATCATGGCGACGCAGAAACGGTTTCCCTTGTCCACGCTGTTGCTCGTGTTGGTGTGGCTGCATGCGGTGGTGCTGATCGTGGGCGGACATTACACGTATGCCTTGGTGCCGCTGGGGGAGTGGGCGAAAGAATGGTTTGGTTGGACGCGCAACAACTACGACAAGCTCGGCCACTTCACCCAAGGATTTGTGCCGGCGATTTTGGTGCGCGAGATTCTGCTGCGCACCTCGCCACTGCGCGATCGCGGCGATGGTCTGCCCAGCCGCTGGCTGGGGTTTCTGGTGGTCAGCGTGTGCCTGGCCTTCAGTGCGTTTTATGAACTGATCGAATGGCTGACCGCAGTAACCAGCGGTGAGTCGGCTGAGGCGTTTCTCGGCACGCAAGGGTATGTCTGGGATACGCAGACGGACATGGCGTGGGCGCTGAGCGGGGCGGTGGTGGCACTCGTAGTTTTGTCGCGCCTGCATGATCGGTCGCTGCAGGAAATTGCGAACCGGGGTTAACCGCGAATGCACGCCAATGAGTGCGAATTTTCTGGAGGGCGGAAGTCGAGGCCTTCGCAAGCGAAGGCCCTACAAATACTCAGCCACGGCCATCAAGGGCGGTTTCCTCAATCTTTCGTCTCGGTCGGGCCGCTGGCGGACTTGAGGCGGAGATCGCCTTCGCCGAGTTTGCGGCGGAGGAAATTCAGCGCGAGCGCGTAGCATTGGAGCGCGAGTTCGGGGTCGTAGCGGTAACCTTCGTCGCGCATGAAAGCGTGGGCACCGTTGAACTCGTGCCACGTGAAGTTCGTGCCGGCGGCATTCAGCGCGGCGTGAAGTTTCTGGCGGCCTTCGAGCGGGACGTGCGGGTCTTGCCGGCCCCAGAGCATGAGTAACTCGCCCTTGATTTCCGGGAGGCGGTCGAGCGAGTTATCGTTCATGCCTTTCGCGAGGCCGCGCTTGTGAATATCGGTCGCGTAGAAGCAGACGGCGGCGAGTACCTCGGGGTTCATCGCGGCGCGGAAGGCGAGGTGGCCGCCGATGCAGATGCCCAGCGTGCCGAGTTTGCCGGTGCAGGCCTCGTGGGTTTTGAGGTAGGCGAGAACGGCGCGGGCATCGGCGTCGTAGTGCGCGAGTTCCTTGGTGGTCTTGAGAGCGTTGCCGCGATCAGCGCCGGCCTGATCATAGGCGAGCACGGTGCCGGCGGGTTCGAACTCGTGATAGATTTCCGGCACGGCGACAACGAAACCGTGACCGGCGAGCAGCGCGGCGGTACGGCGGATCGGGCCGGTGACTTGAAAGATTTCCGAGTAGAGGAGAAGGCCGGAATATTTTCCCGGAGCGGTGGGGCGAAAAATATAGGTCCGCATTGGACCGGACGGTGTGGCGAGATCGACGTGCTCGTTTTCTTTGATGGTCATGGGAAGGGTTAACCACAGATCGCGCCGAAAATCACGGCTGGAATGGCGAGCACACAGCCAAACTCAAATTTTCTAACCGCGAATGAACGCGAAAAAACGCGGAGGGGAAAACCAGTTTTGCTGTCGGGGTAGGTGGCGCGCTGGTCGCGCCACTGGCGCGTTGCGGTGTTAATTGTTGGCGAGCTAGGCGGAGTGCCGAGTAGGTGGCGCGCTGGTCGCGCCACTGTCGCGTTGCGAGGCAAGCTCGCAACCTACGATTTCGGCCACGTTGCCAGACGAACTCGCAACCTACGGATTCAGGAGGTCGGCGTCGGGTATTTCAGCTTCGGGTGTTTCGGCTACGGCTTTCTTCAGCCGGTGGCCGGGAATGGCGAGGATTTCCACGTAGACGGATTTGGCTTCGCTCTGGGCGACGAGTTCGATGGCCGCGACGACTTCCTTGGAGTGTTTGGCGACGGGTTCGGCTTGGTCCTGGCCGACCTTGCAGGTGAAGTCCCAGAAATCCACGCCCTCGGTGAGGGCTTTGCGCTGCTCGCGTTTGATGTATTTGCGGACATCGTTTTTGATGCCTTCAAGGACGCGTTGATCGGCTTGGCCTGAAATCTGGAATGGGAAAGTTTTCTTCATAGCGGACTTTCGTATGGGCTAACGGTAGGGCTTTGGAGAGGAAAATCCGGATCAATTCAGAAGAATCACTCAACGTTGTCGATTTCAGTGATGATCACCTGTTTGACGGCATGATCTACCCAGTAATCAAAGATGAAACCATCGGCCATGAGATGGGAAATTTCCCGGCCGGAGGAATCGGCGGTGCTGAAGTCATGCACCAGAAATGGATCAGCCGACAACTTGTGAGCGCAGTCCAATAATTTTTGCTGGCGACGCTTGCTTAAGGAAGTGAAGAACTCAACCGCTGCAGACGCCAAGACTGGCCTCGTAGTTGAACCGACTAGCCACGGCGATGGCGCTCTTCCAACGCCGCGATGCTGGTGAATTTTCCCGCCCGGACCTATTCGATTTTTTTGGCGGTGGCTTTTTTCCAAGCCGGTGTCGTCCGCTTTAAGCGATGGAGGTAAACTTGGATTTCCGTCCGCTCACGAGCGGAGAGGCGAGAAAGACTTTGTTTGATTTCGAGGACGCTCACTGGGCAGTAGGATGATCAGGGTGAGTCGGGCGTCAATAACCGGATGGGGCGTGAAATTGGGATGAGGGTACCAGATACGCATTACTTGGTTGTCGGCTTCGCGGCAGGACCCGGGGCTGCGGGTGGATTTGCGGCTGGGGTGATCACCGCAGGTATCGAGATGAATTCGCTGGCCTTCGCTGGGTCGAGGTATTGGCGGGCGAGCTTCGTGAGTTCGGCGGCGGTGACGCCTTCGGTGTCGGCCATGCGGGTGCGGCTCCATTCCAGTTTCTGGGGGAATTCTTGCGCGCTGGCGAGCACGGTGCCGAGCCAGTAAGGATTGGTGCGCTGGGATTGCTTGATCGAGGTGAGGATCGGTTGCTTGGCGCGGTCGAGTTCCTCAGCCGTGACGCCGTTTTTTTGGAGGTCGGCGGCGATGGCTTTGATGGCGTCGGCGATGAGGCGGGCTTGGTCAGGGGCGACGGTGGCTTCGGCAACGAGTACGCCGTAGCCACGGAAAGTGTCGCTCAGGCTGGCGCCGGCTTCGGGGGAATAGCTGCCGCCCATTTGTTCGCGGATTTTAATGCGCAGGCGGTCTTCAAAAACGTTGACCAAAAGATTGAGACGACGTGTGACGTGGACGTCATGGTTGTCAGTCGCTGGCCAGTAAAGTTGCACAATGCCTTTTTGGATTTCGGTGGGTACGGTGTAGTTTTGCTTGAGCGGAGTGCGGGGGAGGGCGACGCGGCGTTGGGCTTTGTAGGCGGGCTTGGCGACGCGAGTGGGGAGGGCCCCGAAAGTGTTCGCCACGAGGTTGATCGTCGCGGCGGGATCGATGTCGCCCACGATGGCAATTTCGAGCGGGCCGTGGGCGAATTCGGGGGTGAGCCAGGCTTTGACTTCGTCGATGGTGCGGGCTGAGAGGTCGGCTTCGGAGGGCAAACCGAAACGGGGATCACCGCTGGCGAGTCGGCGGGGGGCATCGGTTTGGAGCGGGCCTTCGACGATGTTGGCGAGTTGGGCGTAGAAGGGGCCGAGGTTTTTCTCGATCTGGCGGATGGACTCGGGGCGATAGCCGGGATCGGTCAAGAAGGCGCAGAGGAGTTGAAGTTGGAGTGAAAGATCGGCGCGGTTGGTGGAAGCGCTGAAGACGAAGGCATCGTTGGCGACGCTGAAGTTGGTGCCGAGGGTGTGGCCGGCGAGCAGGCGCTGTAGTTCATCAGCGCTGTGGTGGCCGAGTCCGCCGAGGAGCAGCAAATTGCTCGCGAGAAAACCGAGGCCGGGTTTGTTGGCGGGTTCGATCAACCGGCCGGCCCCGACGCGCACGCTGACGCGAATGCGATCGGCTTCGAAGTCGGTGGGCTTGAGATTGAGGCGTACGCCATTGGCGAATTGGGCGAGGGTGACGCTGAGATCGGCGACGTCTTGTGTGCTTTTCACGGTGCCAGCGGGGCCGAAGTTGGTGTAGGCGAAGGGTGCATCGGTGATCAGGGCGGAGGGCGTGACCGCGACGGCGCGGCTGGCTTCGTAGGCGGCGATGATTTGTTTTTCGGCGTCGGCGAGCTGGAGATTGCCGGTCACCCACAGATGCCGGCCGGGATTTTCGTTCCAGAGAGTGCGCAACGCGGTGAGGCAATGATGGGCGGTGACTTGCTCGAGCACGGGTTCGTAGAGTGCGAGATCGGTGGCGGGCGTGGTGAAGACGTTGCGGTCGTGAATGACTTCGATGAGTTCGTTGGCGAGGGTTTCGGAGCGGCGGGTGGAGGCGGCGCGGGTATCTTGCTCGAGATTGTTGCGCAGATTGGCGACAGCTTCAGCGAGTTCAGCGGGTTGAAAACCAAACTCCAAGGCGCGGCGGAGTTCCTGTTCCGCAGTGGCGAGGGCGGCCGACCATTGCGCGGGTTTGCAGGTGAGTTCGACGGAGGCGTTGCGGAAGAAATCGAATTGCTCGGTCACGCCGACGGAGCCGCTGAGAAAGGGCGCACCTTCCTTTTTTGCGAGGATGGCGAAACGGCGGTTGAGCATGCTCAGTGCGAGTGAGCGTGGCAGATTTTTCAGACGGTTCGACGCGTTGTCCGGCTCGAAGGCGTAGGGTTGGATGGTCTGGATCGCGAGATGGACGGCGGGGGCTTCGGGCTCGGAGAGCAGGCGGGCGACCAGGCCCTCGTCTTGGTTGATCAGACCGAGGTCGGGCGCGGGGCGGGCGGGCGCACGCGCGGTGAGCGGGCTGAGTAGTTTGATTAATTGCGGCTCGACGGTGGCGGGATCGAAATCGCCCACGGCGACGACGGTGATGAGTTCGGGGCGATACCACGTGTTATAGAAATCGGCGAACTGGTCGCGCTGGGCGGTGGTGATGATTTCCTCCGTGCCGATGGGGATGCGATGGATCAGGCGCGCCTGCGGGAGGAGAAATGCGAATTCGCCCACGAACTGACGGAAACCGATGGAGTCGCGCGCGCGTTTTTCGCTGAGAATAATGCCGCGCTCTTTGTCGATTTCGGCGGTTTCGAGAGTGAGTCCACCGGCGTAGTCGGCAAAAAGCGTGAGGGCCTTGTCGAAGGTTTCGGACTTGGTGTCGGGGAGTTCGAGGAGATAGGTCGTGCGGTCGAAACCGGTGGAGGCGTTGGTGTCGCCGCCGAAGCTCATGCCGAGTCGTTGGAAAAATTCAACGAGCGTACCGGCGGGGTAGTTTTTCGAGCCGTTGAAAGCCATGTGCTCGAGGAAGTGGGCGAGGCCCCGCTGGTTTTCCGATTCGTTGAGCGAACCGGCGGCGACGGAGAAACGAAGGCTGGCCCGGCCTTTCGGTTCGTGATTCGGGAGGAGAGCGTAGCGCAGCCCGTTTTCGAGTCGGCCCCATTTCACGGCGGGATCGACGGGCAGATCGGAATCGGTGTGGCCGAAATCAGCGGCTAGGCTGAAGAGCGGCGCGACAAGGAAAATGCAGAGGAGGCGAGGGCTGAGTAAGGCAGGACGGAATCGCATGGAGAAAGCGAAGCTTTGGGAGTGATCGCGGGTTGGCAAGTGCAGGGAAATGGGTGTGCCGTTGATAAACAACGGAGGGTTGCCCACGGAACGCACTGAATACACGGAAGAGAGTGCGGGAACACGGAAGAGAGTGCGGGATAGGCACTGCCCAGAATGGGGTCCGGTTGATGAATTGCTACATATACGACATCAATGATTTGAGGGAAGTTTGCGCTGCCGCAGGCCGCGTGGGTACAGGTTGACGTAATCGTTGCCGGCTGGGGCGAAATTGTCTTGGCCAAAGGCAAGGCGGCGCTTCTATCTTCCGGTTCTAATGATCAAAGCCAAACGCCAGACCAAGCGTCCCGAAGATATCAATGCTGCTCTTGCGAAAAAGAAGGGGCCAGTCTCGCAGTTCATCGCGCGCAATTACCGGCACTTCAACGCCGCCGCGTTGCTCGACACTGCGAAAGGTTACGAGGCGCATATCGCGGCGGGTGGTCAGATGTTGGTGACACTCGCGGGCGCAATGTCCACGGCTGAACTCGGTCTCACGCTCGCCGAAATGATCCGGCAGGGGAAAGTGGGCGCTATCGTCTGCACCGGCGCGAATCTGGAAGAGGATATTTTCAATCTCGTGGCGCATGATTACTACGAGCGCGTCCCGCAATACCGCACGCTGACTTCGGCCGACGAGCAGGCGCTGCTCAACCGCCACATGAACCGCGTGACCGATACCTGTATCCCCGAGGGCGAAGCGATGCGCCGGATCGAAGCGGCGGTGGCCGAGGAATGGGTGGCGGCGGATCGCGGGGGTGAACACTATTTCCCGCACGAGTTCATGTACAAAATTATTCGTTCGGGGAAGCTGAAGAAATATTACCAGATCGATCCGAAGAATTCGTGGATGCTGGCGGCGTGCGAGCGCAACCTGCCGATCTTCGTGCCGGGCTGGGAAGACGCCACGTTGGGCAACATGTACGCGGGGCGCGTCATCACGGGCGAAATCAAGAACGTCCATACCGTGCGCACCGGCATCGAATACATGGCGCGGCTCGCCGAGTGGTACACGCAGAGCGCCAAGCGCCTGCGCAACGGCGAGGGCTCCATCGGCTTTTTCCAGATTGGCGGCGGCATCGCGGGCGATTTTCCCATCTGCGTCGTGCCGATGTTGCATCAGGATCTCGGTCGCACCAGCGTGCCGCTGTGGGGCTATTTCGCGCAGATCAGCGATTCGACGACCAGTTACGGCAGCTATTCGGGCGCGGTGCCGAACGAGAAAATCACCTGGGGCAAGCTCGGGGAAAAGACGCCGAAGTTTATCGTCGAGTCCGACGCCACGATCGTGGCACCGCTGATCTTCAGTTGGGTGCTGGGGCAATAGCGCTGCGATCGGCGCAGGCGGCACGTCGGCAAGCGACGGACCTGTCAAATCTCCAGGCGAGCCCTATTGGGATTACGCTGCAGTTGATCTGCGTAAGTTTACTGCGGCCGCCGTTTTTCGGGCAGGAGTATAACGGGCCCGGTTGGACTGGGCGGTAGCAACTGGAACTTTTCGATGGCGGGATCGATTTGGACTTTGGGCGGGGTTAGGAGGATTGCGGGCTTGAGCGGAGTCGGAGGGGCGGTGGGCGTGACTTTGCTGACGGGGCCGGTGGCGTAATTGGCTTTAATCTTCTCGGCGAGTTTCTCGGCGGCGGTGAAGAGAGCGGCGCTATCCTTGCGGCGTTTTAGGAAATCACGGAGTTTTTGTTCCGCATCGCCTTGGGCACCGGCGCGGGTGGCGAGCATCAGCCAAGCGAGGGCCTCGGTGTAATCCTTGGGGCCGCCGCGGCCGCGGGCGGAGATAATCCCGAGGTTATACTGCGCTTCGACGTGCCCGGAAGTGGCGGCGGTGCGGTAGTGTTCGCGGGCGAGCACGGGATCTTCGTCGAGGTGTTGGCCGTGGTCGAGGAGGCGGCCGAGACGGAAGTTGGCGGCGGGGTGGCCGACATCAGCGGCTTGCTGGAGCAGGGTGAGCGCGCGGGGAATGTCTTGGGGAAACTCGCTACTGCCCTCCAAGAGTTCTTCGGCGAGGCGATAGCAGGCCTCGGCATCACCGTTCGTGGCGGCTTGCTTGAGCTTCGCCGGCGTGTCGTAAGGACTGCCATTGCCGCCCGTGGTCGAGATGAGTTGCGGCGGGGCATCGTCGTTCGTGGCGGTGGCTTGCGCGAATGAGGGGCACGTGACGAAAGCGGTAAAAATAAGCGCGAAGAAGAGCGGCGTGGAAAATCTCATGTCGGTGCAGAAATGACCGCATCTCCATTCGGATTCAAGCGGAGAGCGCGAGCGAGCTCGCTCCGACAACGAAAAGATCGACTCAAGCCGTGATCGAATCCAGCGAACAACTCTCGACCGGCGTCTCGCAGTTGGGGCGGGCGATGATGCCGGGGTAGGGCTCCGGGGCGAAATGCTTGGTGGGCTCAGTCAGCAAATGCTGATCACAGACGATGAAGAGTTCGGCCTCGGTCATCGCGCGCCGCATGTCGTGGAGAAATTTGCCTTCGGCGTCCACGCTCTGGCCGACGAAGTTGAGATATTTCTTCATCTTGGCGACGTGGGCGCGCTCGGGGACTTCGGGATTGCGGGTTTCTTCGTAGAGGCGGGTGACGTATTCGCGGACGTCGGCGAGCGTGATAGGCACGATAGACGAACTGGTTTGCAGCTCGCGGCATTGCCGGAAAATCCAGGGATTACGGATGGCGTGGCGGCCGATCATCACACCGGCAGCACCGGTCGAGGCGAGTACGGCGGCGGCTTTGTGAGCGGAAGTGATGTTGCCGTTGGCGAGCACGGGACAACGAACGGTGCGGGCGGCTTGACCGATGAAATCGTAATGCACCTCGCTGTGGTAACCTTCTTTGACGGAGCGACCGTGGACGCTGAGTAAATCGACGCGGTGTTTGTTGATCAACTCGAGCACGGTCGCGTAGTTGGCCGTGGAGTCGAAGCCGATGCGCATTTTGACGGTGAAGAGCCCGGGCACGGCATCGCGGAGTGCGCCGAGCAGCGTGTCGATCTTGGCAGGATCGCGCAGCAGGCCGCCACCGACGTTCTTCTTGTAGATCTTCGGGGCCGGGCAACCCATGTTGAGATCGATGCCGGCGATGGGGTAATGCAGGAGATCCTTGACGGTGCGCACCATGTCGGAGACGTGTTCGCCGATGAGCTGGGCGAAGACGGGCCGGCCCGTTTTGTTCTCCGTGATCGAGCGGAGAATATGTTTTTCCGGCCGGGATTGGGCGTGCACGCGAAAGAACTCGGTGAAAAAATAATCGGGTGCCCCGTAGTGGGCGCTGACGCGCATGAACGGCAGATCGGTGACGTCCTGCATGGGCGCGAGCGCTGTGAGCGGGAGGCCGGGCGTGATGCGGGAGGGAAGCGTGCGAACAGCGGGTATCATATCTCGCGGGGTGGGGGCACCCCGCCTCCACTGGTGGAGTTCACTGATCCCCCTCGTCCTTGGATTCTTCTTTCTGTTGCTTGAGGACGCGTTCGAGAATTTCGCTCATGTCTTCCACGATGTCGAAAACGGCGCGGGCGACAAAAATGGGCCGCTTTTGCTGGAGGGCGAGGACGATGGAATCGCTGGGGCGGGCGTCGAGTTCGAGGATTTTAAGGCCCAGCTCGTTCTTCATCTGCAGGATGACGCGGGCGAAATAGGTGCCGTCGTTCACGTCGTTGATGACGATGCGTTCGAGGCCGATGCCGAAACCGAGGAAGATGTGGCCGATGAGATCGTGCGTCAGGGGGCGTTCTTTTTTGACCCCGCTAATCGTCATCGAGATCGCACTGCCGACGCTGGGATCGACGTAGATGACGAAGGTTTTCACGTCATTGCCCAGGAACACAGCACAGCCATTGGCGGTGGGCATGAGACCCTTGATCGTGACTTCGATGACATCGTGCATGGTGAAAATGTGAGTGCGCCAGAGGAAAGTGCAAGTGGGGACCGGGCGGGCAACAAGTAAAGTGCGGAGGCGGTACGATGAGCGTGCGTTGGTTGCCTGTGGTTCCGTACCGGTGAGGAGTAGGTGGCGCACAGGTCGCGTCATTCCGCTGGCCAGCAGAACGAGACAAGCTCGCAACCTATCTGTTGAGATCCAATGCGAATGGAGGCGACAGAGCGTCGGGATGGAAACCGACGCCCACCCACCGCAGATCAGAAGCCTAAGAGGGCGATGCCTTGTTTCTTGGCTTCGGCGATGACGGCAGGCTTTTCGAGCACGATCACTTTGCCAGCTTCCAGAGCGGCGGACGTAATGCCGGCGGCTCGCATTGTTTCGAGCGTGCGCAGGCCGAAGACGGGAACGTCGAAACGATAATCCTGGGCGTTTTTCACGGTCTTAACGAAGAGGGTTTCGTCGGTCTTGAAGGTGCCGGCGCGGCGGAGCATGTCATCGGTGCCTTCGAAGGCTTCGACGGCGAGGACGGTGCCTTTGCGCACGACGCAGCCCTGGCCAATGTCGAGGCGGGCGATCTCGCGGGCAATGTGGATGCCGTGGTCGAGGTATTCCTGTTCAATCGGGAATTTCTTGCCGGTCATGGTGCCGGCGTCGGCCAGCTGGTCGTCAATGAAGGCGCGGGCGTCGAGGAGCGTGACGCCCAGTTTTTCAATTTCTGTCGCGATGGCCCCGAAGATAGTTTCGGCGTTGCGGCGCTTGAGGGAGAAGAGAATTGCTGCCGCTTTGAGATCAGGGGTGAGACCGTGGAAAAGCTTTTTGGGTTTCACTTGGCCGGCCATGAGGGCGTAGCCGGCACCGAAATCCTTGAGGGCGGAAAGCATTTTGCCGATTTGACCGACATTGAGGGTGAGGCGCTCGGAAGCGGGAAAGGAGTCGAAGAGTTCCGGGCTGGTTTCGTCATCCATCGCGATCAGGCGTAGCGGGACGCCGGCTTGCCGAATGGCGGCGGCGGTGATGATCGGGTAATTCCCGCGACCGGCGATCAGGGCAATGGGACGAAGGGGGGCGAAATTGGCGGGCAGGTAGGCGGAGGGCATGGGGCTGGGGAAGAGAAGCTGAGAGTTGAGAGTCCAGAGCTAAGAGGCAGATCCGAAAAGACAAAAATACTGAAAGGCGGAAGACTAAAGCGAAAACGTGAGAAGCGAATGGGCGAGTCGTGGGACAGCCTGCTGGAGTAGGTGGCGCGCTGGTCGCGCCACGGGGAGTTGCGAGGCGAGCTCGCAACCGACGGGGCCGAGGTAGGTGGCGCG
>Ga0105049_10000804_pt1 | contig 35473 bp, 26 predicted proteins | sample MAT06_FD_78087 | JGI IMG/M metagenome (GOLD analysis project Ga0105049, IMG submission 78087) | Freshwater microbial communities from Lake Fryxell liftoff mats and glacier meltwater in Antarctica - MAT-06 | ecosystem: Environmental > Aquatic > Freshwater > Ice > Liftoff microbial mat | place...
CAGGTCGCACGCGGTCAACGCGCGGGCGAGGGTGGCATCCTCCCAATTCACTTGCACGGAATGTAGGCGCTCCGAAGCAATCAATCGGCGAATGATGGCGGCGAGAAATGCGCCATCGCCGCAACTCGGTTCAAGCAACCGACGCTCCGCCAGTCGTGCACCTTCGGGAACGTACCCGGCCAAATCGAGGATGAGCGATGTTACTTCAGGTTTGGTAAAGACGGCTCCTACCGGTTCAGTCGGTTCACGGCCTTCCCAGACATCGAGCCAACTCGTTTCGAAGAAGAGGAGTTCCATCGGGCGAATATCGCCTCAAGCCCTGGCCACGAGAGCAGCAAGTTGGTCGATACGCTGACGTGCTCGTTCCAAGCTTGGTGCCCGTGCAGAGGCAATCGCGGGTGACCATGCTTTTTGAATGAACTCTTTAAGTAGCATGTTGTAGTTTGGTCCGATGGTTGCGCTGTCTACTGGGGTTAATCCAACCCGGATATTGCGTGGGGCATGCCGTGCCAATCGAATTAACTCAGCTTTGGGGTCGGCTAATTTTTCCGGTTCCATCGGCAGTTTTGACTCTGCGATATTAAGAAATGCAGCCATCGCTTCACGGTGTGCAAGCAACCATGCCTCTACCTCGCGTACGCAAATGCGAAACAAAAAGCCTTTCGATGGGGCGACGCCCAACCAATCCTTTATCAATTTTGACGGGCATGGCTTTTCATCAAGATCGGTTATCATCAGCACAGGCATACGGACACCCATCTTTTGATAGCTGCGGATTTTATTCTTCAAATTTCCAGTGCCACGAGCGTTTTCTTCACGGTAAATTCTGAGTGGTGCCGCGTTGGCAATCAGTTTTCGTCCGATGGCCAAGCCGGGCTCATCTTCAGCCGCGAGATAGACGTCGGGCCACATTACATTAGAGACTGAGTTCCAACTGATCTATGTTTTTCGGCTTTATAGAGCGAAGCAATACTTCGCCGACGGAAAGACCGCTGGACAGCATGAACTTCTCTTGTTTGTCGGTGGCTTTGATTTGCGTGCCTTTAACATCAGGAGCAAGACGTATGACTTCTTCGGCTGGTATTGATCGGTCAGAAAGCATCGTTTCGCTGTGGGTCGTTATGAACACCTGTCTAACGTACTTAGAGTTCTTTTGAATTTGTTGAATCAATCGCGGCATATGACGTACGATTTCTTCGTTGAGCGACAACTCCGGCTCTTCCAATAGCAGCAATGAGCTGCCTTCCATCAACGACCAAAGTAGGCCGATTAGCCGTAACGTGCCGTCTGAAAATTGGCTCTCCCGCTGCCATGCCCCAGTAGGTCTCCAATGCGCGAAATTAGCCTCAATGTGTGGTTGGCCAGTGATTTCGTCCTTTTTGAAACGTAGGTCCTTGAATTGAGGCACTACGGCATCGAGTGCCTTTTGGATACGACGCAGGCGTGCATCACGTGTCTTTTCTCCGGTGGCAGATATGCGCTGAAGAAATCCCTGACCAAAGGGATCATTTTCAATCGTATTTCCTCCGATCAGATTGGCGAATTTAAGTAATTGGGGAACGAGATGGAGGTACGTTGTTTCACTGAAGAAGTGAGAAAGAGGACGAAACCCAGCATTAGCATTGGTGAGTTCGAGAAAACTTTGGGTTAAACGTTCTCGGTCAATTTTGTCTTCATTATTGGGTCTCGAAAGCAGTTCAGTGCCGTTCTTTTTGACATACTCTTGGGTGACGATGATGCGATTGTTGGCTTTGCCTTCGCCCTTAAATCCTAAACGGTATTCCCAATGATTATTGTCGTCGTTTAATTCAACTTGAACCAAAATCTCCGTGTCGTTCTTCGCATTTAGGCAGCGAAGTTTGGATAGTCCTCCTCTATCAGTTACGGCTTTTTGCAGTCCTCCGCCAGATGGCTTCATGCCTGCTGGGAGGGCTACATCCCTCAGAAATCTCAGCGCATCTAACAGATTTGATTTACCGCTGGCATTGGGTCCAATGATAAACATTCGATCTCGCAGTTCATTGGCCTTCAAACTCTGGTAATTCATCCAGTTTTTCAGTTTTAGACTGCGGATTTTCATGGGAAACCTTTATTCTGGATAGAGTACGTTCAGCGATATAATTATCACTTAACGATGGTTATTGAGGCTGGGAGGCATGTCGTCAGTGAAGAGTCTCACTTATAAATTAGTCTCATTATTTTCGTATAAGATTCAGCAAAGCGCTCAGCCCACCCAAGTCCGGGCGTTGTAGAAAATCTTCATCCATGGGGAGTCCTCGGGCCAGTCTTTCGGGGTCCAGATCATGCAGGCGGAGCGGTGGACTCTCTCCGGATGCGGCATCATGATTGTGACGCGGCCGGTGGTGGTGGTGACTTCGACTGGGCTCAGGGCGGGGAGGGCAGTCATGTTTCAGCGAAGTAGTAGGGCGGCGCGGATGGGCTCGGCCCAAGCGGGGAGTGGGCGGTAGTTTTTCTCCGGACGGCCATCTATACAGCGGAAGATGAGCTGTGCCGACTAAGCTTCGGGAGTGTTGTCGTAGAAATACGCACGATCGGCGAGGCGCGCGGCATCAATGCTGTTGGCCATTGAACGGCCGTATCGCGCCACAATCTTGCCAATTGGTACCTCGTTCCTCCGTCCATGAAGCGTTTCGTGATGCGGGCGGCATTGATCGCGGGCGATTCGGTGCCGACGAAAAATAGACGGATGAAGTATCCGGCCTCCTTGGCCCGACGCAAGTAATCGATTTTTCCTTCACTTGATAAAACCGTTTCGAACGCAAGGCTGGTCCGTTTGGCGATTGCTTCTTCGCGTATAGTATCGGCCAGTCGGGCGGCTTGGAGGATGGCGTCCGGGGAATTCCAGTCACCGAATTGATCGCGGGCGATGTTGTCCGGGTTGAGATAAAGGCAATCTTGGAACCACTCATGACGCAGGCCTTGCTCGGTGACCAAGGTCTTGCCGGAACCATTGGGGCCGGCGACGACCAGCAGGCGGGGCCGCTCAGTTGCGGCGTCGGATTTCGGCAGCGATGCCACGATGGTAACGGGTGAGTGCAGCGGCAGCTTTCCGGGCGGCGAGAGGTCCGGCCTTGGCAAACAGGCGATTGAGACTTTGCAGAGCACGCTCTTCAGCATCAATGACGACCGCGCCCGGTTTGCGCTTAGTGGAGACAGAGGACTTTGGCGTGGAGGAGACCATCGTGGGGGAAAGATCGCCCATACTGGTTTTTATGGCAACTCCACAAATTACCCAACCCAAGCCCGTGCGTTGTAGAAAATTTTCATCCATGGGGAATCTTCCGGCCAGTCCTTCGGCGTCCAGCTCATGCAGGCGGAGCGGTGGACTCGTTCGGGGTGCGGCATCATGATTGTGACTCGGCCGGTGGTGGTCGTGAGGGCGGTCATGCCGAGGGGGGAACTGTTGGGGTTCAGCGGATATTGCTCGGTTACTTCGTGCTTGTTGTTCACGAATCTCGCGGCGACGAGGCCGGAGTCGCTGCACGCCTGCATCGCGGCGGCGTCCTTGAACTCGGCGAAGCCTTCGCCGTGGGCGGTGGCGATGGGGATCACGGATCCTTCCATGCCTTTGAATAAAATACTCGGGCTCTGCTCGATCTTCAGGGAGACGTAACGGCTTTCGTAGCGCTCGGATTTGTTTTGCACGAAGTGCGGCCAGTGATCCGAACCGGGGATGATCGAGTGGAGATTGCTCATCATCTGGCAGCCGTTGCATACGCCGAGGGCAAAGGTGTCTTCGCGGGCGAAGAAGCGTTCGAATTCGGTGCGGGCTCGGTCGTTGAAGAGTATGCTCTTGGCCCAGCCTTCGCCGGCACCGAGCACGTCGCCGTAGCTGAAGCCGCCGCACGCGGCGAGTCCGCGGAAATCTTTGAGCGAGACGCGGCCGCTGATGATGTCGGTCATGTGAACATCGATAGCCCTGAAACCGGCGCGGGTGAAGGCGGCGGCCATTTCGACTTCGCCGTTCACGCCCTGCTCGCGGAGAATCGCGACGGAAGGACGACCCAAACGATCCTTTGTCACAGAGACCACAGAGGATTTCACAGAGGGGGAGGAGGTAAGGCCCGATGCCTTGGACTCTGTGCTCTCTGTGGGGCTCTTCAGTCCCTCTGTGTAACTATGGTTCAGATCGAACGTGATTAGTGGCGTGATGCCGGGATCGCTGCGGTCGAGCTTGAGTTGGTATTCGGATTCGGCGCAGGCGGGGTTGTCGCGCATCGCGGCGATGCGGCGGGTGACGTCGGACCACAACGCACGGAGCGTGCTGAGGTTTTCGTTGAGTATTTCCTGGCCGGCGCGTTTCACGCGGAGAGCATAGTGTGGGTTGAGCGTGCCGATGCGGGTGGTGCAGGCTTTGAAACCGTGCTGGCGGAGCGTGAGGTAAACCTCGTCGAGATCGGATTCGCGGACTTGGATGACGGCGCCGAGTTCCTCGCTGAAGAGGGCGGAGAAGGCGTTGTGACCAGCGGGAATTTCGAGGTCGACACCGACGTGGCCGGCGAAAGCCATCTCGACGATGGTGGTGAGCAGGCCGCCGTCTGAACGGTCGTGGTAGGCGAGAAGTTTCTTTTCGCGGCCGAGGAGTTGGATGACGTTCCAGAAATTTTTGAGGTCGGCGGGTTTGTCGACATCGGGGCAGTCTTCGCCGGTTTGAGAGACGACTTGCGCGAGAATGGAGCCGCCTAAGCGATTTTGGCCGCGGCCGAGATCGATGAGGAGCAGAACCGTGTCTCCGACACGGTTCGCTGGTTGAGAGTTGAGTGTTGAGCGTTGAGCGTCGGAAGACGGCGCGTCGGCGAGCGACGGCCCTACATCGGAGGAACGGGCTTGGCTCTGGACTCTGGACTCTGAGCTCTGGACTGCTGACGGAGCAGCGGCGTCATATTGCAGCTGTGGCGTCAGGCTCAGGCGGATGTCGGTGACGGGGGCGAAGGCGGAGATGATGAGCGAGACGGGGGCGGTGATGCGTTTGTTTTTTTCGCCATCTTTCCACGCGGTGCTCATGCTCATGGAATCTTTGCCGACGGGAATCGTGATGCCGAGCGCGGGGCAGAGTTCCATGCCGACGGCTTGTACCGCGGCGTAGAGATCGGCGCCGTCGCCGGGGATCGCGGGGGCGGCCATCCAATTGGCGGAGAGATTCACTTTGCCGATGTCACCGATTTGCGCGGCGGCGAGATTGGTGAGCGCTTCGCCGACGGCGAGGCGGGCGGAGGCAGCGGCGTCGTTGACGGCGACGGGCGTGCGCTCACCCATCGACATGGCTTCTCCGGTGTACACATCGAAGCTGGCGGCGGTGACGGCGCAATCGGCGACGGGGACTTGCCATGGGCCGACCATTTGATCGCGGCAGATGAGTCCGCCGAGCGTGCGATCACCAATGGAGATGAGGAAAGTTTTGTCGGCGACGGTGGGGTGAGACAAGACGCGGCGGACGGCGTCTTGCAGTGTGAGGTTGCCGAGTTGCAGTGAACGGAGTGGGCGGCTCAGCGTGGTGTCTTTCCGCGACATTCTGGGCGGTTTGCCGAGGAGGACTTCGAGGGGAAGATCGATGGGCGTGTTCTTGAAATGGGAATCTTCGAGGACGAGTTGTTTTTTCTCGGTGGCTTCGCCGACGACGGCGAAGGGGCAGCGTTCGCGTTCGCAAAGTTTTTTGAAGACGTCGAGGCGCGCGGCGGGCACGGCCATGACGTAGCGTTCCTGCGATTCGTTGCACCAGATCTCGAGCGGGGACATGCCGGGCTCGTCGTTAGGCACGGCGCGGAGTTGGAAGCGGCCGCCGCGACCACCGTCGTTGACGAGTTCGGGAAGCGCGTTGGAAATACCGCCGGCACCGACGTCGTGGATGAAGGAGATGGGGTTCTCGTCGCCGAGGGCCCAGCAGCGGTCGATGACTTCCTGACAGCGGCGTTCCATCTCGGCGTTGTCGCGCTGGACGCTGGCGAAATCGAGATCTTCGTTGCCGGAGCCGCTGGCCATCGAGCTGGCTGCGCCGCCGCCGAGACCGATGAGCATGGCCGGTCCGCCGAGGACGATGAGTTGGTCGCCGGGGTTGATCGCGCCTTTCTTGATGTGGTCGGCCTTGATGTTGCCGAGACCGCCGGCGAGCATGATGGGTTTGTGGTAGCCGCGGAGTTCGGTGGGGGACGCGACCGAAGGTTGAGAGTTGAGAGCTGAGGGTTGAGAGCCTGAAGGCAGCGCGTCGGTGAGCGACGGCCCTACGGCGGAGGGGACTTCCTGTTCGTAGGTGCGGAAGTAGCCGTTGATCGAGGGGCGGCCGAATTCGTTGTTGAAGGCGGCGGCGCCGAGCGGGCCTTCGACCATGATGTCGAGCGCGGATACGATGCGGCCGGGTTTGCCGTTTTCTTTTTCCCATGGCTGGATGGCGCCGGGGATTTTCAGATTGGAAACGGTGAAGCCGGTGAGGCCGGCTTTGGGTTTGGAGCCGCGGCCGGTGGCGCCTTCGTCGCGGATTTCGCCACCGGAACCGGTGGCGGCACCGGGGAAGGGGGAAATGGCGGTGGGGTGATTGTGCGTCTCGACCTTAACGAGAATGTGGATCTCCTCGTCGTGGGCGGCGTACTCGTTGGTCTTTGGGTCGACGTAGAAACGGCCACCACGCGTGCCGGTGAGGACGGCGGCGTTGTCCTTGTAGGCGGAGAGGATGCCGTCGCTGTGGAGCGTGTAGGTATTCTTGATCATCTGGAACAGCGACTTGTCCTTGGCGGAACCGTCGATTTCCCAGGTGGCGTTGAAAATCTTGTGGCGGCAGTGCTCGGAGTTGGCCTGCGCGAACATCATGAGTTCGATGTCGTTCGGATCGCGACCGAGAGTGGTGAAGGCGATGACAAGGTAATCGATTTCGTCCTCGGCGAGCGCGAGACCGAGCGATTTGTTAGCGGCGACGAGGGCGGCGCGGCCTTCAGCGAGGACGGGCACGCTGGTCATGGGGCGGGGAGCGGCGTGGGAAAAGAGGATCGAGAGTTCGTTCAGATTGGCGAAAACCTTTTGGGTCATTCGATCGTGGAGGAGGGGAACTAGTTGAGAGCTGAGAGCTGAGAGTTGAGAGCCAGAAAAATCCGGGCCGAAGTCGATGGTGTAAGCGATGACGCGTTCGATGCGTTTGACGGAAGTGAGGCCGCAGATGTGGGCGATGTCGGTGGCTTTGGAGGACCACGGTGAAATGGTGCCGGGGCGGGGGGCGACGATTTGGACGAGGCCGGTGACGGTGGTGGCGGCGCGGCTCGGGCCGTAAGTGAGAAGTTTTTCGAGGATGGCTTGATGATCGGCAGCCAGCTCCAGTGCAGTCTCCACGATGTGGACAAATTCAGCGCTGACGGCGACGGCGGGAATCCCGGCGGCGGTCAGGTCCGAGAGGAGTTTGGCGAGGCGGAAAGTGGAGAGGGCGGGGGAACCGCGAAGAATCAGCATGGTAGGGAAAAGGGATGTTCACAAATTCGCCCGCGCGGTCAAGTGGTGTGAAGCGGGGAAATAGAAGCGCGAGTGAGTTAGGCGAGAGGCTAGTGTGAGGCGCACGTTTTTGGATCGCCTGCCACCGGAGCCACGGTTTGCTTCAGGTCTTCCCTATGTCCTTTAATCTCATGAAAGAGCTCGGTCTGCCGGGTCGGATCGACCTGAGACGGAGCGATGCAGTTGAGAGTCAAGGGTTGAGCGCTGAGAGCCCGATCTTCAGTGCTGGTATGTGTGATTATATGATGGAGAATTGTATTCATTGGATGGTCTGGCTCCGGTATCTCGACGCTCAGCTCTTGAATGCAACGTTTCGGCTGAGACGGATTGGAACCTTGGCGTTTCTTTTGCTGGCGCTGAATGGGGCTATGACGTTACGGGTCGTCGGGGCCGAGGAGGAGTTGGCCCCGTTGCGTCCGGCGTCGAAGCCGCTGGCACCACTGGAGGACACAGGGCCGAAGTCATGGACGGCGTGGTCGGGCATTAGCAAATTCCGTGGTGAGTCGCGGGTACTCATGAATGGCGGTCATCAGCGCTCGGGGGATGGTTTTACGAAGGAGCTGAACTACTCGAGCTGGACGCAGGTGTCCATGGAACTCGAACTCGCTGAGGATACGCTCGTCGGTGCCACCCAATTATTTTGGAAGGTAGTGGACGCGAATGGCACGGCCGGCAGTTCGCGCTCCGAGCGGGATACCGCCAATTTTGGCAAGACGGTCCGGATCAATAACGGGCAGGGTGGTTTCGGGGGCAAATTCAGTCTTCGGACCCAGCCGGGGCTGATGCTCAACCTCAAGACCGGGGAATGGTCGTTCATGACGCTGAAGGAACCGGTCTCGCCCGGCACGGAGACGACGACGTGGTCGTGGCGCGACTGGGACAAGACGGGATCGGGTACTGACACGATTGAATTCAAAAGTTTTGAGCATGCGTGGATTAAAGGGACGGCACCCGAAAGCCTCGGCCCGCTGGGGGCGCAGGCGCAATTCAGCGAGCCCGGCAGTGCCACGGCCGATGCGTGGACGCGCACCGGCTACGCAAATTTTTGGCCGGTCTATCAGGACGTGGAGCTCAAGCTCTACATTGAAAAGTATGCCGCGTGGCGTCCGGAAGGAAACATCGACGCTCCGAAACGCGCCGGCGGGCCGGGCTTACAAGTGATCGCGGTGTTGCGCTCGAAAGATCCCAAAAAGAAAACACCTCCCGCAATCAATGAACTGAGTTTCGACCTGACCAACACCTCGACCGAACCGGGAGTCTGCCTTAACTGGCCGCTAAACGCGCGCGACGAAGACTCTGATCTGCGTCTGGCCGTGCCCGATGGTTTGGGAGCGGTTGCTTCTACCGATGCGGAAGGACGGATCTTGGCGTATGAGCAGTTGATTCCCGTGCAGGTGAACGGAGTGGAGGAGCAGGGTGGCATCGCCCGGATTGATTCGTTTGATTTTGGCGGGAAGACGGTGCTGAAAGTTTTTGCGCGCCTACGCGACGGGCGGCAGATCGTGGGCGAATTCGATGCGCATCCGGATGGGATGGTGGCCGCGGTCGAGTTGCCCTACGTCAAAGGACGTGGCTGGGTTCCCGAGGTGTGGCTCAAGGCCAAGGCACCCGGTTTGCGCGAGGATCGTGATGACAGTGAAAAGACGCCCGAAGGGGATGGAAATAATGGCGACGGTTTCACGCTCTATGAGGAATATCGCGGCTGGGTCGTCGACGGCCGGCATGTGGAAGGCGATCCAAAACTCAAGGAACTGTTCGTGCAAAATCTCGGGGAGCCGGAGATTCTCAACGGCGTGACGCGGTTCGAGTCGATCACCGATCTGAAGGTACACCGGCTCAAGAGCACGGAGATGAACCCGCGCACCCGATTGATGAATGGCAATCGTCGGAACGGCCCCACCAAGGTCGAGCAACACGGCATCGTGCTCCGCACCGATCCTTCGCTGCGTGGCGGTCAGACCGACATGATCAACGCCGCTGCCAACACCATGCCCGGTCGTCCGAAATACGTGAAGCAGATCCGCGTCGGCCCGCGCACTCCGCCCGAGGGAAACCTCGCGCCGCCGACGGTGAAGTCCATTGCCGGTTTCCATGAGTCGATGGTCGCGCATGAATTGTTGCACGCGGTCGGAGTCGAGCACCACGGAGAAGGGGACCGTACGATCCCACTCAGTTTTCGCTTCGCGGATGATCCGCGGTTTCCGGGAGCCGAGCCGGGTTTCTGGGAGACGATTGCTTTTGTCGATTTCCCCGTGAAGGTGCTGGAGGAGCAAACGGGCGCGAACTATGCCCAACAATTCGCCGCGGCCGCAGAGAAGTTACGGCAATCTGTTCGGGATTATTATGGACAAGATATAAGAGCCACGGTGACAGCCGGCAGAGCCGCACGAGAAGGATACAAGTTCGACTATACGGCAGATCAAATGGTCGAGATCTTGATTAACAGCAAAGTCTCCGAGTCAGACCAGTCGCTCATTCTCGGTGCTTGGCAGGGCCAAAGTTCCGGCGATGTGGGGTGTGTGATGCGCTACTATTTTTCCGTCCTCTTCCAGAAACGCGGCGATGAAAAGACCTACTACAAGATCACACCCAGCTCTGAGCCCATCGGCGCGTACCTCTGCACGAGTGCCGAGGGTACTGGCATTAACGAAGCGCAACGCTCGCCGCAATCGCGCTATGGTCCGGCCGCTGTCGGGCGAGGCAATTGTCGCGCGCAGATCTGCGTCAACGACGCCATTCCCCCCAAGAAAAAATGAACCCCATGAGCACTCTTCGTTTGCTGGTTCTTCTCGCGCTGATTCTTGGTCAGGGCCGGGCGTGGGGTGCTGCGGTTGACGAAAACAGTCCGCTTGATCCGCTCCCGGCCACTCCGGTGGCAGTGACGGCTGCGGCGGCGGTGCTCAATCGCGGCGATACGGCCGCAGCGATCGCGAGCCTCGATGCGTTTCTTCGCCAGTATCCGGATGATGTCAGCGCGCTGTTGCTGCGCAGCGTGGCGGCGGAGAAGGCGGCGGATTTACCCGGGGCGATTATTTTTAGTGGGCGCGCGATTGCCGCCCAAATGAAAGTCTATCCGGATGTCCATGCTGATCCGGGGATGATGTTGCGCCATCAGGCGCTGTTCGACCGGTTGGTGGCGGAGAATCCCGCACCCAAGACAGCGCCTGCACCAAAAACGACAAAGCCTTCCGCCACCTTCACCGCGCCAGCGGCGTCTCCGGTTTCCACGGTCGGCCCGAAGGTGGCCGCGGGTCCGACGGACGCTTCATCGTCGTCGCCGCAATGGGCGATTTCCGCGCGCGCGAGTTCCGAATATCGGGCCACGAATTACGGTGCGATGCAGGCGACCGGCGCACCGAATGTGGCGCAGCATGGCGACAACGGACGGGCGTGGGCGGCCAAGGCCGCCGATCAGGGCGAGGAATGGATTGAACTGACTTTTGCGCGACCGGTGCGGGCCACCGGTGTGCGCGTGGTGCAGAGTTTCAATCCCGGGGCCATCACTCGGATAGAGGTGATCGATGCGGCGGGTGTCGCCACTCCGATCTGGCGCGGTCCCGACGCGACGGCCTACGCCAAGAACGAGGTAGGGGAATTGACCGTGAATTTTCCGGCAACGGTCGCGCCGGTGGTGCGGGTTAAAATCGTGCTCGATGAAAAAGCGGTCGCCGGGTGGAACGAGATCGACGCGGTGCAACTGCTCGGAGCCGAAGGACGTTGAACGGATTTCGCGTAACAAGCAGTAGAGACTGAAACCGAAATCAATTCGACACCCCAACCGTACCCCGTAGTCCTGACCTAGCTTCTATTATGAAACTGGTTTATCTGAACTCTCCGTTCATTGGCGTTTTTCGTTTGGCGATCGCGTGGGCGTGTCAACAGCGGCTTCATGTGCCCCGTGTTGTACTGGGGTGCGTCATTTTGGTCGGAATGAGTGGGGCGCTCCAGGCGGCCGGTGATGACCTGACTCCATTGCCGAAGCTTCTCAAGCAGGGCGAAGATGGACCGGCGCGGTTTCACGACGTGAAGACTTGGCGCGGATCACTGGTGGCTTCGGCCAAAACGCTTGATGAGCGGAGTGGGAAGGGGTGGGAATCGAATAACCCTTGGAAAAACTCCGCGACCTTTCAGGCGGTGTTCTCGGTGGATTTCGTGCTCGATGAGTATGAAGATGAGCCCTCCGTGTGGTCCGGGCGCGTCGTGAGCTCAAATCTGGATGCCTCCTTTCGTAGCGTTGGGGAGGGCTTGAAGAAGGGCGGCGCGATCGTAGAAACCTTTTTTAACACCAGTGGCCCGCTTGAAAGCGGCGATAAATTGAAGGCCAAGCTGGAGTTTCACCGCGAGCGCGGCTGGTCATTCCATGTCGAGACGCCCAAACGGAAAACAGAGTTCACGGAGATCATCACGCTGAAGGATAAAAAATTCACCGAACGCAGGGAGGTCTACGCCTACGGTTTGAACGGAACGGAGACGCTGCCTTATCCGGAAAAACGCATGGTGCTATTTGCCAGCGAGCAGAAGATCGAGGGTGGCGATGCCTCCAATGCCGCCAGTGTGCCGTTTGAATGGGATTACACGATCTATCTCGAACCGACTTCATTCGAAGAGCTGCGGCTCGTGATCGAGGAACCGGCTGACTACGCGAAGTGGCGGCCGGAAACCACCCCGGATGCGTCGGCCGGAGCTTTTCTTGAAGTCAAAGCGCGCTTGGAGACGATCAAAGGCACGACGCCCAAGACGAAGGTTGAGCAATTCATCTGGGAGTTGGCCAATACTTCCCGTGAGCCCGGGGTGGCGATGAACTGGCCGCTTGAAGCCAAGGACAACCGACTGGATCTCGAGCTCGACGCCACCGGCAATTATTTCCGGCTGAGCAACAGCAACCAAAAGCTGGAGCGGGCGGTCGAACAGGGATTCAGCGACACCGTGAAAGTCGTGCCCTACGATTGGGGTGGCTGGTCCACGCTGCAAGTGACGGCGGTCCTGACCGACGGGCGGCGGATCATCGGCAAGCTCAAGGGCAAATCGGAGTATGGCTTGCGCGTGCCGAAACGTTCGCCCGACTCCCACATCGCCGATGGCTGGAAGGACCAGTACAAGAGCGGTGCCGATGATCTCGACGACGACAAGGTCGAAGGCCAGCCCAACAACGGCGATGGTTTTTCGCTCTACGAGGAATATCGCGGCTGGGTGATGGATGGTGCCCACCTCGAGGGCGATCCGGAGGCAAAGGATTTCTTTGTGTTGAATTTAATCGGAGCGGACGCCGAGCCCGGTATCGATTTGTTCGCGAGCGTTTCGCAGCTGAGCGTCCACTCAAAGCTGCGTCCGGCGGAGATGTCCGAGGAGAAACGCCTGATGAATGGCAATCGTCGGCGCGGCGCCCACGTCGTCGATCAGCACGGCGTGTGGGTCAAGACCTTCGCCTCGAAGTCCGAACTCGGCGACGATGGGGCGGTGACGGTGATGCTCAAATCCGGAGTCGCCGGCCGGCCGGGCTTGGTGAAGGGCATCGGCATTCTCGGACGGGGCAACGAGGACAGCGCTTTCGCCAAGCCCTTCAATCTCGCCGCCTCCGACATGATCTTCGCTTACGACCGGGCGATTGCGCACGAGTTGTTGCACAGCGTGGGCGTCGAGCATCATGGCAAGGGCGACTACAAAATGATCGTCGGCTATGCCTCGACGCGCAACCCGGTGAACAAGCTCGGCCGGCCCTACTACGGAACCTCGGTGGACAAGCCGATCGACCTGCGCACCGAGGCAGGCGAGGATGTGGCCCAGCGCGATTACCCCGAATACCTGAAATTCAGGGCATTCATGGATATGATGATGCAGGAGCGTTACCTGAAGGAAGGGGCGGAATATATTCAACGGAACGGATCCACCTACAACATCAACTTCAGTACGCCCCAAGCGTACGCTGACTTCCACATCGAGATTCTGCTCGTCTACTGCTTCATGCACCTCAACGGCGTGGTCGGGATAGAGCACGGTGAACATTCAGGCGCGGAATATTGCCTGATGCGTTATTACTTCGCGAAGTTCTATGAGTCGAAGCAGGCACCGGCCATGGGTGACAAACAATACTACCTGATCGAGCCGGGGACGGAACGCATCGGCATGGAAATCTGCCGCGACAAGACCGGTACGGGCGTGAATGCCCCCGGGCACAAGCCACAACCGCGCTTCGGCGACTCCGAAGCCGGCAATTGTTTCGAACAGATCTGTCCCAACGATGCGGTGCCGCCGTCATAAATTGTGAAACGATGAAATCCTTCCGCCACCTGCTCTGGTTTTTTCTCCTTGCCTGCCTGGTCAGTGCGCGTGCGGCCGAAGCGCCTGCGCCCGGGATTTCCCTTTCATTGCGGGGAGTGGCCGATGCCACCGTCGAGCAGGGCGAACCGCTGCGCATTGCGGTTCGCGTCAGCGCGCCCCGAGGGGCGAAGGAAGCGATCACGCTCGCGCCCGCCAGCGGTTCGTGGAGCGAGGCGATCGCGGTCGAGCTTGCTCCGGTTGGTGGCGGTGCGCCGGTGGCGCGCGCGGAGGCGTTGGGTAAACCGGATTCACCGACGGCGACTCTGGACAAAGCGCATGTTGCCGGAGGGCTCTGGCGGTTTAAGGCCCAAGCGATGCAGTCGATTCCGCCCGGAAAATATGTAGTGCGCGCCCGTCTCGCGATTCGTGGTGGCAGCGGTTGGACCGGCGAAGTCGTATCACGCGATACTCCGCTGGAAATCGTGGCCACCACCGAAACGGCGGTCCGAGTTTCGCAGCGGACGCTCAACCGCGCGCAAGATGCTTTGCTCGACGGACGCACCGAAGAAGCGGCCTCGATTCTCGATGTACTGCTCACAAAAACGCCGGACGATGCACGCGCGCTCACAGCGCGGGCCGAAGTGGCGTTGCGGGCGGGCAATCCGATCGCGGCGATGATTTGTCTGAATCGGGCGAGTCCCAAGAGTGGCAACGGGCAACCGCCGATTGAACGCGAGGAACTGCTCACGCGCGTGATGAGCGCAATGCACAAGGGCACGACTCCTTCCGTACCGCCGCCGAAATGGAGCTGGCCTCCGGAGTCAGTGATGGAAGCAAACCCCGAGCAAAAAGCTTTGGTGCAGAAAGCGCTCGAGGCCAATGCGACGAACAAGGCGAGTCCGGCTACTCCGCCGGTAGCCATTCCCGCCGCACCGGTCGCCGTTTCCATCGTCGCGCCGAGGCCCACTCCAGTCGCACCCACTTCTCCGGTTCAGCCAGCGGTGGTCTCGACTCCTTCTCCCGTGTTCGCTCTTCCTCCGGCAACTGCAACGACTCCAGCATTGGCTGCGATTGGTGTGGTCGTGCCCGCGCGCGAATTCACCGACGCGAAAGTCACGAGTGAATCCAAGGGCCAATGGGCCGTGAGCGCGACGGCTGGCTCGCAGTACGACAAGCGAACTTACTCTGCGGCGAAAGCCACAGGCGCGCCTGATGTTTCTGTCGCGGGCAACAGTCCCGATGCGTGGTGTCCGGCGGGCAAGAACACGGGCACTGATTGGCTGGAAGTTGTTTTTGCAAAACCCGTTCACGCGACCGAGGTCCGCGTTCGCCAGAACGACACGGTGGGTGCGATCTCGAAGATCGAAGCCATTGATTCTGCCGGCGCGACACATGTGTGGTGGGAAGGCGTCGATCCGTACGTCGCGTCGGCGACGCGCGAGATCGTGTGGTTTGCCGTGCGCGTGCCGAAGACGGATTACCTCGTCGCCAAAGTGAAGATCACACTGAACCTCGCCGCCGTTACCGGCTGGAAGGAAATCGACGCGGTGCAATTGGTCGGAGCGGCACCGTAAAGATTGGCGTGGGACGATTGTTGGGTCGGCCACGAATTTATTCGACGCTTTGAGCGGATTCTCCTTTCTCCAATTCGTGCTCACCGGCTCACTCAAGCGCAGTGTTATTCCTGTTTCCTCACTGTTTTTGGTTGGCTTGCTATCGTTACCTGCGAACTCCCGCGCACAGGAAGATTCCGGCGGAGAGAAAGACGGGGAAAAGAAGCACTACCTCACTTTTCAGATCGGCTATCGCGGTACGGCCTCGAAGCGGGTGCAGAGTGAATTTAACCGCAGAGAAACCACGATTGAGGTAGATAATCGTTTTAGCGGCAGGATCGAGGTGCGGCCCACGGAAGCCTATGATCTTCCCACCAACCTATCGGCCGAAGCGCAAATGAAACGAGCGATGGCCATGCAAGCCGCAGTGCTGGCCGGGGACAGGGAGAAATTGAAACAGGCGACGCCGGACTTGCTGGTCACGTGGTTTCCACGGGGTGATCAGGTTGAGATCACCGGAAGGATTTCCGAAAAGATGACGGTGAGTGCCACCCAGTCGGAACAGGGGGAAGCCCGGGCGACCAGTGATTTCTTGTCTGAAACCTACGACGGCGACAAAGTATTTGAGGGGAATTTCGGAAATGCCTTCGTGAAAATTCGCCCCGAAGAAAAACGCTACGACCTGCAATTCACGCTCATGCCGGATATGGCCAGCACCTGGGAAGCGGTCCGCCAAAGCGTCGTGAAGGAGCACAAGGCAGAAGGAAATAACACGCAGTCAAATTCGGAAGCCAAAGTACCGCTGGATATGGGAACGGGTCAGTGGAACCTTGGTTACAGCAACTATCAAATTGTCGCCGAGATGAAAGGCCAGCCCCTCGCGGGTGAGGCGAACGAACTGCTCGGCACCGCGAGTATCCCGGTACCAAAGCCACCCGGCTGGGATGGTTCCTGGGACATTGCTCTCGAGGTTTCCTGGCAGATCGACATCACGCTGCCGCCCCTCGAACTGGTCATAACGGCTCCGGGGTACGAGGAGTGGCGGCCCGAAGGAAACATCAAAAGACCGACCGAGCCCGGAAACAAACTGATGGCGCGCGCCACGCTCAAGCCGAAGGACGGGGAGGGGAAGTTCGTTCCCCGGGTGAAGAATATCCGCTTTCAACTGCTCGATACCTCGCGCGAACCCGGTATCTGTTTGAACTGGCCGCTGAGCGCGAAGGATCAGGACTACGATTTGCGGCTGGCGGCAGTGGCCGGAGGTAAACTGAGCAAATCGGACCAAATTCTTGAGGTCGCTGATCCGAAACGGAATGACGAAGGACAAGCCTACGCGGAAGTGCAGATCGACAGCTACGATTTTGGCGGCCGGGCTTCGCTGCGCGCCATTTGTTTGTTGGCGGATGGCCGCGAGATCGAGGGGGTGATGAAGGAGGTCGGCGAAATGCCGCGACTGCCGAAGATGAAATCGCCCGGCTGGGTGGCCGACAGCTGGAAGCAAAAGAACAACGCGGCCAGCTTGGCTGACGATGACGACAACGAGAAAGTCGAGGGCCAGAAAGACAACGGCGACGGCTTCACGCTCTACGAAGAGTACCGCGGCTGGGCGGAAAACGAAAAACACATCGAAGGCGATCCGAAGGAGAAGGATTTCTTCGTGCTCAACTTGATTGGCGCGGACGCGGAGCCTGGCATCGATTTGTTCGAGAGCGTTTCGCAATTGCGCGTTCATTCGAAACTACTCCCGGCAGAAATGTCCGAGGAAACACGGCTGATGAACGGCAACCACCGCGATGCCCCGCATCGCTTGGTGGATCAGCATGGGGTGTGGGTGAAGACTTTCGCCTCAAAATCCGAACTGGGCGACGAAGGCGCGATGACGGTAGTAAACAAGAAAGGCGTGGCCGGCCGTCCGGGAGGTGTCGATGGAATCGGCATTCTCGCGCGGGACAACACGGAGAGCGCCTTCAATAAATCATTCAATCTGCCCGTGCAGGATGCGGTATTTGTCTTCGACCGGGCGATCGCGCATGAGCTGCTGCATTCGGTGGGGGTGGAGCATCACGGCAAAGGTGACTACAAAATGGATCTCTTCTTTATTGCGCAAGAACACCCTAAAAATCGGCTCGGGAAATCCTATTTCACCGCGTCCTTCGAAACGAAGGAACCAATTCGGGTGTTGGACGAAGCAGGTCAGGAGGTAGCAGCAGACGCGATCACGGCGATTGTCATTCAAGCCTTTCGAAACAGTTTCTTTTCTGACTATTTGAACGATGCCAGAAAGCAGTATGCCATCGACCTGAGCACTGGTGATCGTAAATCGCGTTTCGCTTCACCCGAAGCGATGGCGGAGGAAAGGTTTCATGATACTTTGGCACTTACTTTTGGACGGAACGGGGCGTACATCGGAGTCGAATATGGGGAGCATTCGGGTGACCAGGATTGTTTGATGCGTTACTATTTCGCGGATTTCTATGAGAGGAAAACTTCGGGAGAAAAGACGCTCTATAGCGTGGCTAAGGGCACAGAACGCATCGGTCTGGGGATCTGCCGGTCGGGCAAGGGCACCGGGATCAACGATGCCGGCCGCAAGCCGCAATCGCGTTATGGCGACACCAGCGAGGATGCCGGAAACTGCTTCGAACAAATCTGCCCCAACGATGCGATTCCTCCGAGGTCGGCGAAATAATGAACACGTCGCGCCATTTCTTTCGCCGGGTCCTGCCTGTTTTTGGGCTGGCGGGGTGGTCGTGTGATCCCTGGCTGCTGCCGGGACGGTAAAGCCGGCCCCGGGTAGGGTGGTTGATCGGACCGTCGAACAGGGAGAACCGTTGCGAGTGGTCGTGCGGTTGCAGACTCAGCGTTACGGGAAGACTGTGATCACGCTTTTACCCCACGAGTGGATCGTGGGCTGATGCGATTAAAGTCGAAATCGTTTCGGCTTCCGGGGGCGCTGCATTTGCGCAAGCTGCGGGGGTGGGGAAACCGGACGCTCCGCAGGCGGTCTTGGATAAGGCGCACGTGGCGGGCGGGCTCTGATATTTTTCTGCGGACGCAGTACTATCGTTGGCACCGGCTGCACCCACGACTCCCGTTGTTGCGTCGTCCGTCAGTCCACCAGTAGCCGAAAAGTTGTCCGTTGCGACTGTCGGCCTAGCATCCCCAGGGGAGATTGTCTCGTGGAATAAACTGAACGATGCAACCGTCACCGCCGAGGCCGCCGGCCAATGGGCGACGAGCGCGACGGCAGGTTCGCAATACAGCAAGACCCAGTATTCAGCTGCGCAGGCTCAGAGATCCTGATCCCAGCCCGTACAACAGTGGCGCGGGGGGGAAACGAACTGAGCTTGAAACAGGAAGTGTCTCGCGAAGGATTGAAAGGTTACGAAGGCCATTTTGTTCGGATTCCTTCGCCCCCTTCGACTCCTTCGCGAGACACCTGCCGACCTGCTGGAGCAAGGCATGCTGGCACATCGGGAAATATTCCTGATCCCACCACCCAGAATTTCAGCCCACCCGCGAATAACTTACGGCACAATCCAGTGAATGGGGGATCAGGAAACAGCCCGACCCAACCAGATAGTTTAACGCGGAGCTCGCGGAGCACGCGGAGTGAAATCACGTCAGGCTCCGCGCTCTCCGCGTCCTCCGCGTTAAAGGTGTTTTTCCGATTCGCGGCAGAGTTGAGCTCACCCTAATTCCTCGGGGTCAGGATGTCTGAGGCTACAGGCGCTCCCAATGTTTCCGCCGCAGGTAACAGTCCCGATGCTTGGTGCCCGGCCGAGAAGAATGACGGCACCGCCTGGCTCGAACTGACCTTCGCGAAACCGGTTTACGCCACGGAAATCCGCGTGCGCCAAAATAATGCTCCGGGTGAGATTGCGAAAATCGAGGCGATCAAGCCGAACGGCACGGTCTATGTCTGGTGGCAGCGAGTTGATCCGTTTGTTGCCCCCAGCGTGCGGGAGATTGCCTGGTTCGCGGTGCGGGTGCCGCAAACATCGTACCCGGTTGCCAAAGTGAAGATCACGCTCAGCCTCGCAACGGTTCCGGGCTGGAAGTAGTTCGATGCGGTCCAGCTGGTCGGAGTGGCGGAGTAGCCTGGAGCCGGGATTGTGAGCGGTGTTTTGACAGAACCCAGCGGGTTGAAAATATTTCCCGAGGTGAATCGATTCTTCACGGAGAAAGCCGTTGACCATTGGCACGGTCTCAACGGAATAAGCAGGTTCTAACCACCTGTGAGGAAAATCACCGACCCAACGCCCGCTCCGCGCCTTTTTGACCGACCAGGTAAAGGGATTTTGTGTAGCCCGTTGTCACTGGCTTTCATTGTCCTAGTGGGTAGATTTCCGCTCCGAACTGCAGCCAACGTCTGATCCAAATCATTACCCGATGGCTCATCCTAATTTTCCCGATTCTCCAGCAACCCACGTGCCCCATGGTTTAAAGGAACCAGCTTACCTCGCGCAAACCCGCGCTTGGAATCCTTCTTACCTGCCAGATATCAAAACCGGCACCCTGCGCACGACATTGCCTCGCTTGCTGGCCCATCCGAATATCGCGATGAAGCGGTGGCGTGGCGGGCAGGTTGAGCAAACGGGCAAGTTGGCGGCTTCGGTGGAGCCGGGTTGCGATGCCGGTGTGCTCCGCGTGCGGATGGAGAACACCATCCGCTATCTCGCGTTGGCGAATGGCGGTAACGAGCGCTTCAGCTACCTCAATCCCCGCCGCGGGGCCCAGATTGCGTTGGCGGAATGTCTGCGCCGGCTGGCTTGCACGGGCGCTTTGCCGTTGGCGATGTCGAGCCGCCTGAATCTGGCCGACCCGGTCAAACCCGAAGAGGCTTATGCGCTGCGCGAGTCGATCGCCGGATTAAAAGAAGCGGCGCAATTTTTCAGCCTACCGGAAATCGGCAGTGGCATTTCTTTGAATGGCCACGGCGCGACGGATTTATCCGGTCCTTCCTCGGTGGTCGCAGTGCTGGGGCAGGTGGAGCAGGAGAAATATCTCACCCGCCAATGGGTGCGGGGAGCGGGCGACAAGCTGATTCTCCTCGGGGCCGCGCCGACGGAAATTGGCGGCAGCCAGTATCAGGGCCTCGTGCATCAACTCAATGCCGGCGATGCCCCGCAATGTGATTTAGCCATGGCGCAGAAGTTGAATTATGTGTTGAGCACGCTGATCAAGGCCGGGCAGGTGCGGGCTGCGCATGATGTTTCTGCCGGGGGCATGTTATGCAGTGTCGCCGAGATGCTATTTGCGCCCGGACTGACGTTGGGCGTGACGCTGGAGCTCGCGGCCTTTCAAGGCAACCGGCTGGATGCCCTGCTCTTTGGCGAAAGCCAGAACCGGGCCATTGTGCTGGTGGGACCAGAGCGCCTCGGTTCGGTCCTCGCGGATTCCCATCTGCGCGGAGTCTCGGCGGCGGTGATCGGCGAAGTGACCGCCAACCCGGTGCTGACGGTGCGCGGCGCCACCGATGAAGTCGTGGCCTGGCCGATCACGGAATTGCGGCAGGCCTGGGAAAACAGTTTGGAGAATAAAATCAAAATTTCCGGATCCATAGCATGAGCGAACAAATTAAACACGAATGCGGCGTCGCGTTGGTGCGGTTAAAAAAACCGCTGGCTTACTATCAGGAAAAATACGGCACGCCGCTCTGGGGCCTCTACCAGTTGTTCCTCCTGATGGAGAAGCAGCACAACCGTGGGCAGGACGGCGCGGGCGTGGCCTGCATCAAGTTCGATGTGCCGGCGGGCGAGCCCTACATGTTCCGCGAGCGTAACGTCGAGTCGAACCCGCTCGACAAGATTTTTCAGATGCTGCTGGCGCGCTACAACCAACTGGTCGGCGATGGCACGGTGCATCCGGAATTCCCCGACACGGCCAAGAAGCGCTACGATTTTTGCGGCGAGCTCTACCTCGGGCATCTGCGTTACGGCACGTCGGGGGGCTACAATCTTAGCGCGTGCCATCCGTATTTCCGCCGCAGTTCCTGGCCGACGCGCAATCTCGTGCTCGCGGGAAATTTCAACATGACGAATACGGCGGCACTCAATGCCAGTCTGATCGCCCGCGGCCAGCATCCGATCTTCGCCACCGATACGCAGGCGCTGCTCGAGATGATCGGTTTCCACCTCGACGAGCATGACGCGGAACTGTTTCAAGCCCTCAAGGCCAAGGGGCTGACCGGCACCGAAATTACGAAGCAGATCAACACCGACGTCGATCTCGGGCATGTGCTGAAACAATCCGCCGTCGACTGGGATGGGGGCTACAGCCTGATCGGCGCGCTCGGCAACGGCGACGCTTTCGTCGCACGCGATCCGTCCGGGATCCGCCCGTGCCATTGGTTTGAAAACGACGAAGTGGTGGCGGTCGCCTCCGAACGGGCACCGCTTTGCACCGTATTTGATTTGGAGCCAGCGCAAGTGAGCGAGGTGGAGCCGGGCACGGCGGTGGTAATCAAGAAAAGCGGAGTGGTGAAGGTCGAGCGCGTGAAGGCCGCTCTGCCCAAGACGCAATGCACGTTTGAGCGCATCTATTTCTCGCGCGGGAACGACGCGGCGATCTACACCGAGCGCAAGGCACTCGGTGCCGGTTTGGTCGACCAGATTCTCAAGTCAATCAACGGGGACTTGGAGAACGCGGTGTTCAGTTTCATTCCCAATACGGCCGAGGTCGCGTACTTCGGCATGATGAGCGAACTGCGTTTCCGTCGCCGCGCCCAAGTGAAACAGACGCTGCTCGACGCCGCGAAATCGGGCACGCTCGACGAGGCGCTGGTGGATGATCTCATTCTGCGCAACTGGCCCCGCGGCGAGAAGATCATCAGCAAGGACGTGAAACTGCGCACCTTTATCAGCCAGGAAAAATGGCGCAATAATCTCGCGACCCACGTCTACGACATCACGTACGGCGTGGTGGAGCCGAAGGACAATCTCGTCTGCGTTGATGATTCCATCGTGCGCGGGACGACGCTGCGGCGTTCGATTTTGCGAATTTTGAAGCGGCTTAATCCGAAGAAGATCGTGATCGCTTCAACGGCACCGCAGATCCGTTACCCCGACTGTTACGGCATCGACATGTCTGAGATCGGCAAGTTCATCGCGTTCGAAGCGACGGTCTCCCTGATCAAGGAACGCGGTCAGACCGCCTTATTGGAAGAAGTCTACGCGCTCTGCCGGGAAGAGCTGGCCCAACCTTCCGCCACGCCGGTCAATCACGTTAAAAAAATCTACGAGCAATTTTCCGCCGAGGAAGTTTCGAAGAAAATCACCCAGCTCGTGTCGCCCGCCGCCAATGGTTGGCTGGGAGAAATCGAGATTGTTTTTCAACCGGTGGAAAACCTGCGGAAGGCGCTGCCCCATCATACGGGCGATTGGTATTTTACCGGGAATTATCCGACGCCCGGCGGTTACCGGGTCGTGAATCAGGCCTACGTGAATTATTACGAACAGCACGAAGGTCGGAGCTATTAAGTCTATGAGTCTTTCCTACGAATCATCCGGTGTCCGCTACGATCAACTTGATGCGTTCAAGCGCGCCTGCCAAAAAGCGGCGCGTACGACCGCCGAAGCCCTCGGTAATCATGGTTACTCCGAGCCCGCCACCACGCGCGGCGAGAGCGCTTACCTGATGGAGGCGGAGGATCATTTTCTCGCGCACGTCGAGGAAGGGCTCGGCACCAAAAACCTCGTGGCTGATGCCGTCTATGCGCAGACGGGCAAATGCTTCTATCGCGAAATCGCCATCGATACGGTGGCCACCATGGTCAACGATCTCGTGACCTGCGGCGCGCTGCCGATCTCCGTGGCGATGCACGCGGCCGTGGGGGATTCCGGTTGGTTTTCCGATGCCCAGCGCATGCAGGCACTCGTCGAGGGTTGGGCCGAAGGTTGCACGTTGGCCGGCGCGGTCTGGGGCGGCGGCGAGACGCCGACGCTCAAGGGGATTATCGATCCTGCGGCGATTGTGCTGGCCGGATCGGCGGTCGGTAAGATCAGCCCGAAGTCGCACCGCATCACCGGTGAAGTGCAGGATGGCGATGCGATTATTTTCCTCGCGAGCTCCGGCGTGCAGACCAACGGCCTGAGCCTGTGCCGGCTGATCGCGACGAAGCTGCTCCAAGGCTACCAGACCCCCATTGGTCACGGCGACACGCGGACCTATGGCGAGGCGCTGCTCGCGGCGTCGGTCATCTACGTGGATTTCGTTAACCAGTGCCAGCAAGCCGGCGTGAAACTCAACTATGTCGCACATGTGACCGGCCACGGCTGGCGCAAACTGATGCGGCTCGATGAACCGTTTGTTTACGAGATCACCGAACCCGGAGTGATCCCTCCGCTGTTTGAATTTTTGATGGAGTCGGGCCCGATCGACCTGCGGGAAGCCTACGCGACCTTTAATATGGGCGTAGGTTTTGCCGCTTACGTTTCACCCTCGGCAGTGAATGCGACTCTGGCCTCGGCTCGCGCGGCTGGACACGACGCCTGGGTGGCGGGCTCCGTGAAGAAGGAAGGCACGCGCAAGGCGGTCAGCATCCCTTCGCTCGGCCTCACCTACGAAGCCGATACGCTGCAGGTGCGTTAAGGAATCGATCACATGCTTCAGTCGCTCCGCATCCGTAATCTCGCGCTGTTGGATGAAGTGTCGCTGGAATTTGAGACGGGTTTCACCGCAGTCACCGGCGAGACCGGAGCCGGGAAAAGCATTTTGCTCGGAGCCCTTTCGCTACTGGCCGGAGCGCGTGCCGACAAGACCATCATTCGCCAAGGCGCCGCAGCGTGCGAGGTGGAGGCGGCGTTGTTTTTCGCTGATCCGCGTAAACTCGACGCGACCCTCACCGCGCTCGATCTGCCGCCGTGTGATGATGGCGTCCTCATTCTCAAACGCAGTTTGCCGCGCGATAAAGCTCCCCGCATCTCCGTCAACGGCAGCCTAGCCACGCTCAATGCACTGCAAACGCTGGGCGAACAGTGGATTGATTTCCACGGCCCAGGGGAACCGCGCCGGTTACTCAAGGAAGGCTGCCAGCGTGAGCTGCTCGATCTCTTTGCGAAGAACGAAACCACCGTCGAGAAATACGCCAACCACTACCAGCGCTGGCGGCAGTTGGTGACTGAACAGGAGCAGTTGCTCGGGGCGGAGAAACTTTCGGTGGATCAGATGGATTTTTTGCGCGCGCAGCTCACGAAGATCGATGCCTTGGATCTGACCGAGGAAGCCATCGCGGAACTGGAGCGGGATTTTCAGCGGCAGAACAGTGCCCAGGAATTGAGCCAGCTGGCGCAGGGCCTGAGTCACGGCTTGAGCGGCGAGGATGGCGTGCTTGGTCGTTTGTCGACGCTGCTCCGCGAGGTCCGCCAACTGGAGTCGCTTGATACCGCGAGCAAACCGTTGGCGGACCGGTTGCAATCGAGTGCGGTCGAGCTGGGTGATCTCGATGCGGAGTTTTCAGCGTTGGCGCAGTCGTTGAATTTTGATCCCGAACAGGCCGAACTCTTGCAGGAGAAAATGAATGCCTGGTTGGATCTGAAGCGAAAACACGGCACCAAAGTGGCAACGGTGATCGCGGCGCGCGACGAGATGCGGCGCAAACTGGAATTGCAGGGCGACGTCGAGGGCGCGCTGGCGAAATTGGAAAAACAAATTACCGAAGCAAAAAAAACTGCGCGGGCCGCCGCCGCCGAGCTGCGTGTCACGAGAGAGAAATCCGCGCTGCAACTCGCGAAAGCCACGGCCAAGGTCATCACCCAGCTCGGTTTTAAGAAGGCGGATTTCCGGGTGAGTTTAGTGAGTCTGCCGGAACTGGGCCCGTACGGAGATTGCGGGGTGGAATTTTTGTTTTCGCCGAATGTGGGTGAACCGCCGTTGCCGCTGCATCGCGTCGCGTCGAGTGGGGAACTCGCCCGCGTGATGCTGGCGTTGAAGACGGTGCTCGCGGAGATCGACGACGTGCCCTTGCTGGTGTTTGACGAAGTCGATGCGAACGTCGGCGGGGAGATCGGGCGAATCGTCGGCGAAAAAATGGCCGACATCGCCGAGCGCCATCAGGTGTTGTGCGTGACGCATCTGCCGCAAGTGGCGGCGCAGGCTGCGAATCATCTGGTCGTGACCAAGGATCAAAGTGGCGAGCGGGCATCAGTCAGCATCGAACCGATCCATGAAGATCGCCAAGTCCGCGTCGATGAACTCGCGCGCATGCTCGGTGATCGCAGTGCCAAGAGTGCCCGCGCCCACGCCGAGGAATTGCTGAAACGATAGGTCGGGCCGGGAGTTGGCTGGACGTCCGTCCGGTATTCGCGGGGTCGGCAAACGGCGTCTGCAAGACAGACGCCCTGCACTTGAACTTTAAAGTCGAGTTAAACTCGGTTTGGCAGGGGTGTTACAGGCGGCCGGTTGAAGCGCTGTGCGTGGCCGCTGCGGACATGGGCCGGCGATCAGTAGAGCTGATCCAGCCGAAGGATTTTGCGACCGTGCAGCGACACGGGCTGATTTTTGTGCTGGGCATGAACCCGATCGTGGAGCCTGCCGAACTGGGATATGCCGACGCGTATACGCTCGAAGAACCGACTCAATTATCCAGTTCGAGTACACCCTTGGCTTTGCAGAGGGCGTTGAGGATCCGGAATTCGAGACTGAGTTTGTCGTGGCCCTCGGGGTTGACGACAAAACCAGTTAAAAGAGTTTTCATGACTTCTCCATGAGACTTCACGTTGGGCGTAATCTGGATGCGCTCCAGCGCCTTGGGGCCATGCTGGATGAAGGTAGCCGCAGCGGCATAAAGATCGCGTACCTCGGCTTTGCCTTTCACTGAACCGCTCCGAACCGTGATTTCCATGGGGCCATCAGGAGTGCTAAACTTAAAAGGCATATGTGGTAGTTTGATTTCCATTTCCTCAGTGTATCGCGCTGTGATCGGAGAGGAAAGGGTTATTCTTAAAACCTTTGGAAACAGCTGGACGTTGTGCCCGAACGAACAGTTGCGCTGTTGCGCGTCAGTTACATAGTGCGGTTATGACCCAAGATCACACGCTCTCAAAAGATTGTCCGGCCACGGCTATACCTGCTGGTGGTAAAGTTTTTTTGCCCGCCGGGGCCAAAGTTTTCATCACCCAAACGTTGGGTGGCAACGTGACGGTACGCACCGATCATGGATTGTTTCGCATCGCCAAGGAAGACACAGGCTTGATTGCCGGATTCAGCCAGCAGGCGGAGCAGCAGACGGCGATCGGGGAATTCAGCGAGCAGGTGGTGTGGGATGCACTCAAGACCTGTTTCGATCCCGAGATCCCGGTGAATATTGTTGATCTCGGATTGGTGTATGATCTCGCGGTGGAGCAAACCCCGGCAGGGACCAATGTGGTGGAAGTGAAGATGACTTTGACGGCACCTGGTTGTGGCATGGGGCCGGTAATCGCGGAAGACGCCCGGCAGAAGATCGCGGCGCTGCCCACGGTCGAATCTGCCAAGGTTCATATCGTCTGGGACCCGCAATGGGTGCCTCAGATGATTTCCGCCAATGGAAGAAAGGTGCTTGGCTTGGAGTGATGGATAATACCTACGGCTTTTTGTGCATGATTGGGTTGGGATCGACTGGCCCGCTCTATGGCTTGGCACGCCATCACGCCAGGCTTCCGATAAAGATCGCTCATTTTGTTTCCCGCTATGGACTGGTGCTGACGGTTTTTGCGTTGGCGGCCTGCGGCAAACCAGGCAGCTCAAGTGACGTTCCCTTATCACCAATCGTCGACGCTGAAGGTCGTTTTGTGCCGGTTCACTATTCCTACGAGATCGTCCACGAGTGGCCGCATGATCCGGGCGCATTTACGCAGGGGTTGGTTTTTCGTGAGGGAGAATTTTTGGAAAGCACCGGGCTGAATGGCCGCTCCTCGCTCCGCAATGTTGATATAAAGTCGGGTCGTGTTCTGAAGAAAAAAACCTTGTCGGCGGAATATTTCGGCGAGGGCCTGGCGGTGATCGGTCCACGGGCATATCTGTTAACATGGAAAAGCCAGAAGGGCTTTATCTACGATGCCGATACTTTTGAGCAACAAGGAGAATTTGCCTATGAAGGCGAAGGGTGGGGGCTGACCACTGACGGGAAGATGCTCATCATGAGCGATGGCACTGATCGGATTCGTTTTATCGATCCGAAGTCATCTGCGGTGGTGCGGACGATCAAGGTCGTTTCATCAGGCCAATCGCTGGATCGACTTAATGAGCTTGAGTGGATCAAGGGTGAGATCTTTGCGAACGTGTGGCGGACCGACACCGTGGTCCGGATCGATCCTATGACTGGCGTGGTGCGGGGCATCATCGATTTTTCTCATCTGTTGCCACCTGAAGATCGAAGACCCGAGACTGATATATTGAACGGAATCGCCTATGATCCCGAGTACGACCGATTGTTTGTTACCGGCAAATGCTGGCCGAAGGTTTTTGAGGTGCGCTTGAAGCCGCAAGCGCGTTGACCCTTAGTTTGGCCAACCAGGAAAATGGCAGTGGGAAGGAGCGTCATCGGGTGCCGGACTTGTTTAATGATTTCACTCGCACGCCAATTTATATTTTCGCTCCGCCTCAGGGGTATCGCGGTATTGTTTTGAAGTGCGGGCCACATTTCTCATATTCCGGGAATCTTTTCCGGCTTGTAGGCGTCTACTAGCCGACTTCACTCAGATCTTCTTTTCATATGTTCGACGTTTTTAAAGGCGCAGGCCTGCTCATCTATCCACTCGGTCTCTGTTCCATCATCGCCGTCTACATTATTTGTGAACGGCTTTATTCGCTCCGCAAGGGGTCGGTATTGCCCGATGATTTGGTCGATGCGGTGGTGCAGGGTAAGGCCTACACCGGGGGGACTCATTCGGTGCTGGCCCGCGTCTTGGGCTTCGCCAATCAAAATAAGCAGGACCCCGATGCCATCAAAGCGTTTGCCCGCCTCGAGCTCAATCGGATGGAACGCGGTATTCCCTATCTCGACGTTATCTATGCGGCTGCTCCGCTTATCGGTCTCACTGGAACGGTGACTGGTTTGCTCCAGGTTTTTTCGCAAATCTCTCCTGAAACCGGCCTGCCTGATCCGGTGGCCTTCACGAAAGGGGTGGCGCTCGCGCTTTCGGCTACCGTGATTGGTCTGGGCATCGCGATTCCCTCGCTCGTCGCCTCGGGTTTTCTCCAGCGTAAAATTGAAAATTACGCGGTGAAAATGGATTTGATTCTCGAGCGCGTCTTGAGTGCCCACAGCAAGTCGTCCTCATGAGCGGACTCTATCCCAAGCGCCGCAAACGCCCTGAGCTCAACCTCGTGCCGTTGATCGATGTGCTCGTGATGCTGATTTTCTTTGCGTTCGTCAGCATGCAGTTTCGTTCCGTCGCGAGCATGAATCTCACCTTACCCAAGGCGGAGAGCGCCGGCAAAAATGAGATGAAAGATTCGATCACCATTACGATCAGCAAGGAGGGGAAACTGTTTATCAATAATAAGTCCATTGAGTCTGGCGAGCTGGGTGGGGCGCTGAAAAACATCGCATCAGTCCGCAAGGACATCACGGTGCTGGTGCGCGCGGACGAAACTTCACAGCTCAAGTATGCCATCGAAGTGATGGATATCTGCAATAAATTCGGCCTGACCAAGGTCCGGATGCAGATGAAGAATCAGTGAGGGGATCTGGTGATGGGCCGGGCGGGTAAACCGCATGGCTTCCGTGATTTATCCGGGCTAAATGGCGGCCATGTTTTTCCCTGCGCCGCGAAGGGTCGGGGTGGAAACCGATGCCCCTCTCTCTACTGATCCGGCTTCAGGGATTCTTGCGGGAGAGAAGGAACGTTTCCATCGGGCCGACGTTCTTGATTTCCAAGCGGCCAACAGGTTCGAAATCGAATTTGCCTTCAAGGAGCTGCTTCACATTCGCGCTGACTTGGATGCGACCGGGCTGGCCTTGGGATTCCATGCGGGCGGCGATGTTGACGGTGTCGCCCCAGAGATCATACGAGAATTTTTTGGTGCCGATGATGCCGGCAACCACCGGGCCGCTGTTCATGCCGATGCGAATCTGCCAATCGAGTTGATGGCGGCGATTGAAAACCCGGAGCGCTTCCATGAACTCGAGCGCAGCGTGGGCGCAGGTTTCGGCATGGTCGGGATTGGCGATGGGGACGCCGCCGACCATCATGTAGGCGTCGCCGATGGTTTTGATTTTCTCGAGCTGGTAGAGTTCAGCGACGCGGTCGAAATTGGAGAAAAGATCATTGAGCAGCTGGACCATCCGCTGCGGCGAATTGCGTGTGGCGATCCGGGTGAAGCCGACGATATCGGCGAAGAGGACGGTGGTGTCGAGGAAGCTGTCGACAATGGTGCGCTCGCCGGCCTTGAGGCGATCGGCGACGGCGCGGGGGAGGACGTTGAGGAGGAGGCGTTCGGATTTGGAGCGCTCATTCTGGAGCTGGGCGAGATTGGCCTGTTCTTTATCGCGGAGGCGTTTCTTCTCAAGTGAAGCAGCGATGCGGGCGCGGAGAATGACGGGATTGAAGGGCTTCGGGACGAAGTCTTCGGCACCGGCCTCGAGGCAGCGGACGATGCTTTCCACGTCGTCGAGCGCGGTGAGCATGATGACGGGAAGATGGCGGATGCGCTGGTCGGCCTTGATGAATTCGAGGGTTTGAAAGCCATCGAGCTCGGGCATCAGGATATCGAGGAGGACGAGATCGAATTCCTCTTCCTTGAGTTTTTGCAGAGCGATGCGTCCGTTGACGGCTTTGGTTACTTCATGGCCAAGTTTTTGCAGCCGGCGGGTGAGCATCTCCAAGTTGGAGGGATCGTCGTCGACTGCGAGCAGCTTGGCTGGGATCGTCGGGACATGGGGTGAGGTGAGCTCGACGACATGACTGACTACCGTGGTCGCTGGGCTGAAGGAAGAAGTGCCGATGGTGGCGTGGGAAGCGATGCCGGCTTCACCGGGGTTGGGGCCGACACTAAACTTGGAGGAAAAGGTTTTATCCTCGAAGAGGTGATAGAGATTGAAGGCGGCCCGGTGGATTTTCTTCAGATCGGAGACGAGTTCATCTTTTCCCGGTCCGGTGGATTCATCGAGGCAGAGTTCGGCGTAACCGATAATAGCGTTTAGCGGGGTGCGCATTTCCAACCGCATGGAGTCGACATCGATTTTGCCGGTTTCGATTTTCCACGGGGCGAGGGCGTCGTTGATCAGGGCCACGAGTTGACCACCCGAAGTGTGGATGCGCTTCAGATCGCGCAGGAGGTCCATGGTACCGTTTTCCTCGGCTGATTCCATCAGCATTTCGCAATAGCCGATGATCTGGTTGAGGGGCGTGCGGAGGGAGTGGCGCAGACGGGTGAGGGCTTCAAGGTCGCGGGATTGAATCGCCTTCAAGATGGGGCTCAGCGACTGGGGCTGCATGCTGCCAAGGCCCGAGGAAGAGGGGGCGTCTGCGCGGGCGCTCATCAGGCGGGCGGAGTCTTTCCTTTCTTGAGCATCTCTTCGATTTTTGCGAGCAGGCGCGGGAGTTCGACGGGTTTGGTATCAAAGTCATCACAGCCGGCGGCGAGGCATTTCTCGCGATCGCTGGACATGGCGTGGGCGGTGAGGGCGATGATGGGCGTGGCGGCGATTTCGGCATCGGCGCGGATCTGCTTGGTGGCCTCCCAGCCATCAATGACGGGGAGACTCATATCCATGAGAATGAGGTCGGGCTTTTCGGCCTTGGCCTGCGCGATGCCGGCGGCGCCATCCACGGCGAGCACGACGGTGTAGCCGCGTTTCTCGAGGCGACGGGAAAGCATGTCGCGGTTCATTTCGTTATCTTCGACGAGGAGTATCTTGGGCATGGGAAGCGGAGTTCAGGTTTGCTTGTTCTTCTGAGCAGTCAAGTGGGCTTGCACTGCTTCTTGGACGTGATGAATGATATCGTCACGGGAGTGATCGCCTTTCTGGAAGATGCCGGCGGTGCGGCCGGCGAGGCGTTCCCGGATGTCCTGGGTAATATCCATGGAGGTGAAAACGAAGATGGGGACTTGGCGCCATTCGGCCTTGGTCTGGACGTGATCGATGAATTGAAAGCCATTCATGATGGGCATTTTCAAATCGAGGATGACGGTGGCGGGAATTACTTGTTCGAGCACGTCGATGGCGTGCTGGCCGTTGTTGGCGGTGCGAACTTTCCAGCCTTCGCGTTCGAGAATGCGGGCCATCATATCGCGAGTAGGCGGATCATCCTCGACGAGCAGCACATCACAGGGGGAATGGTCGGGCGGCGGCGCCAGTTTGCTGAGGGCGATGGGCGGCCTGGTGCCGATGGAGATTTTGGCGGGATCGACCTCGACAAGGCGGTGAGTGATATCCTGCACTTGCAGCGGCATGCGGACGATGAAGGTGGTGCCGACGCCGGGGGTGCTTTCGACGGTGATGTTGCCACCCATCATGCGAGCGAACTGGAGAGAAATGGCGAGGCCGAGGCCAGTGCCGCCGAACTTGCTGGCGGTGGAGGCATCGGCCTGACTGAAGGCCTTGAAGAGTTTGCCGATCTGCTCGGGCGTCATGCCGATGCCGGTGTCGGAAACTTTCATGATCACATGCAGCCCGTCGGGATCGCGGGCGACCGAAAGAGTGATGCCACCTTTTTCGGTGAACTTGCTGGCATTGCTCAGCAGGTTGAAAAGCATCTGGCGGATCTTGGTGGAGTCGGCCTGCATGTCCCCGATTTCTGCGGGGCAATCAAGGTAGAGCGTATTGTTTTTTTTGCCCACCAAGGGCTGGACGGTGCTGGCGACTTCTTGGATAAGCTTTTGGATATCGAAGGTCTCGATGTAGAGCTCCATTTTTCCGGCTTCGATCTTGGAGATATCGAGTACGTCATTAATGAGACCGAGGAGATAGCGGGCGGCGGAGAGAATCTTGTCCAGATCGGAGGCGACGGCTTTGTTGCCCTCGTCGGTCGCGTCTTCGAGGAGGATTTCGCTGTAGCCGATGATGGCGTTCAAGGGCGTGCGGAGTTCATGGCTCATCTTCGCGAGGAAACCGCTCTTGGCTTTGTTGGCTTCGTCGGCGGCCTTCACGGCTTCGCGGTAGTCGCGGGTGCGTTCTTCGACGCGAACTTCGAGTGTGCGGTTGGCGTCTTCGAGCTGGAGATTGCTGACGTGGAGGTTTTCGCGGGCGAGGGCCATCTCGCTGGTGCGTTGCTCGATGGTGCCGAGCATGAAGTTGAAGGAGGCAATGAGTTCGCCGATTTCACCCGTGGCATGTTGCGGGACGCGGACGGAATAATCGCGCTCTTCCGAAATGTAGCGGGCGGCGTCGACCAGTTGGGTGATCGGCTCGGAGATGGTGCCTTGGAGGCGGTAACCGGCGATGAGGGCGATCAGCGAGGAGATGACGAAGATGATGCCGGCACCGCGGAGAAGATTGCTGAAGCGGGTGCGCTCGTTTTCCGTGAGTTCAGCTTTGAGGTAGAGGTAGCCGAGTTCGTGGCCATTTTTGCGAATGGTGGTGAGAATAATGCCGTTGTTGGAGTTCAGTAACTCTCCGATTTGGGTCGAACTGGGACTGATCGGGGCGCTGCCAAACCGGCGGTATTCATCGAGCAAATGTTTATCGGACGAGTAAAGGGCGGCACCTTCAGTCAGAGAATCGTTGGCGAGGAATTGCAAGGAGCCTTTAAGCTCAGGCGAGTTTTGCTCGAGAAGCGGGGTGATGCGCTGTTGCAACTCGGAGCGGGTGGTTTCCAGCCGACGCTCGATGTCGCTGCGGAACTGATACAGGTCGTTCACGTACAGCCCGACGAAAGCGAGGGCGAGGGTGACGCCACTGATCAGGGCGATCAGCAGGGTGAGTTTCCAACGAAATGGCAGGCCTTTCACGAGGTGGGGTGCGAGTGACTAGGGTTTTTGCCCTGTTAATCCCCTGAGTGTCAATCGACTTCAAGATATACCTTGCTGGTTTAGTTAAGGCGGGGTGACGGGGGCGGGAGGGATAAGGGGGCGGACTTGAACGAAATCAGAATAGGATGTTTGGATATCTTCTTCGATGGATTTGAAAAGAAAGACCCGTCCGCGGAAGTGGGATGTGACAAGCACAGGCAGGGCAGGGCGATCAGTGGTGGGGGCGCTGAGGGTGGTCTCGACGTGGAGCTCAAGCATCTTGACGGTGAGGATAGGCGAGAAAGGGGCGGTGAGTTTCAGGGCGAATTGTTCGATGGCGGCATGCGGTTTGGAGACGGACAATTGTAATTCGAGCTGATGGAGTAGGGGATCTTTGAGGTCGTCGCGAAAAGTGGCGTGGATGACGGCGTGCTGTTCATCTTCGCTGATCAGACGCAGCGAGTTGAGATCGATATCCCCGCGACTAAAGGCGGCGCGGGTACTCGTCGAGGTGGCGATCCGATAGCTGCTCGCGCGGGAATTCTCGTCGGCGGTGGCGGGCCGATGGTTGCGTTGGAGAAGGAGCCATTGCTGTGCAACCGGGAGAGAAGGATCGAAGCGTTCGACGGAGGATTCACGGCCGCGTTGCGTGGTGATGGTATAAGCCCAATCAGGAGGAATGGCCGGATTGAATCGGTTCACGATCACTTTCAAGTGCGATGGCAGGTCGCTCGCGTTGCTCGAGAGGGCGGTAAGAAATAAAACAATAATCAGGCGAATTGGCATGAGTGATTATGGCGATGTTTGCTCTGGTTGGCCGATAAACCAATCGAAGCTTCCGGCAAAAGTGAGGTTGCCCGCGAGGTCTTTTAACTCGACGAGCACCGTGGCCACCGTGCGCGAACGGGTCGCGAGATCATGGGACAAGTGGCGTGCGGTTGTCTCGTCAACTTGGGCGTAAGCGAGGAGTGTCCCGGTGGCGGGGTGGCGATATTTCACGGTCACGCCGCGCACCACGACCAAGGCCGACGGGGCTTGGCTGGCGAAATCGCGACGGAGGCGTTCCGCGCTGGCGGCCTCGGCGAGGGCGAATTGGGCCGCGGCGTGCATGGATCCCAAATGATTCCGGACGAGCGCGGTTAAAGGGAGTTCTAACAGGTGCGTTGCCGTGGGATGGGCATCGATAATGCCGAGGTTTTGATTGAAAGGGAGGTCGGTCGGCCGCATGGGCGGATTGACGACCCGGGGCTGGAGCTTGGCAATAATTGTTTACTCGAACGATCCAAGAAAATGCGCGCGGCCGCGGGAGATAGAGTATGAACATTCAACGCTTCGTTATCCCTGCTACCGTCGCTGCGGCCTTCCATACCGCTTTGTTTTTGTGTCTACCCTGAGACAATTAGAATTCCGGAGTTCATCACAATTAAACTTGAAGCGCCAGTTCCTCAGCCAGCAGAAGAAGCGAACGTCACAATCGAACCAATCATGGCCGAAGACACGGATGTAACAATAGAGGTGAAGGCTTTGTCGACTGGTGAAGCACGTCCCGAGTTGCCGCCCGCACTCATAGACATTGGCCATCATGAACTCACTATTTCTCTCGAAGATCGCCCGGTCATGAAGCTTAAGGATACCGGGAAAATCGGGCCTGCCGGTGGCATGGGAGATAGGGGACCCCGTACTTGGATAACAGGGCAATCCTCAGGTATCACCTGCGATCCGCTCGACAAAATTCCCCGAGCCACCGTGAGAATGCCACCGAATTATCCTTCGTCCCTGCGCACTGATGGCATTGAGGGGGTGGTGATGATGGAATTTGTGGTCGATGTGAAAGGGCGGGTCGTGAGTGCCGTGATGCGTGAGAGCACACATCGCGAGTTTGCCGATTGGCATTGCGCGCCGTGTTGAATTGGCGCTTTGAACCCGGACTAAGTCACGGCCGACCGGTTTCCTCGCGGATGGTGATCCCGGTGGATTTCAAGCTAGGGAGAAGTTGATAATGAATCTGCCGTTCGGTCCACACGTAGATTGATGAAGCGATTCACTCGCTCCACCAACTCGTGTGGACTGAAGGGCTTGGTGATGTAATCCAGAGCCCCTAACTCGAGGCCAAGCAGTCGTGAATCATGGGAAGCCCAGGCAGAGAGAATGATTATGGGAATGGTGGCCGTGGCGGAATTACGGCGAATGATTTCACAGACGCCAAATCCATCGAGATCCGGCAACATGAGATCCAGCAAAATGATGTCCGGCCGGTTACGGGTCACACACGCGATCGCCTCCCAACCATTGGC
>Ga0105049_10000805_pt1 | contig 35447 bp, 24 predicted proteins | sample MAT06_FD_78087 | JGI IMG/M metagenome (GOLD analysis project Ga0105049, IMG submission 78087) | Freshwater microbial communities from Lake Fryxell liftoff mats and glacier meltwater in Antarctica - MAT-06 | ecosystem: Environmental > Aquatic > Freshwater > Ice > Liftoff microbial mat | place...
ATGATGCACGACCGCTATTCGATCCAGCCGGAGTGGGAGGACGTGATGGCGATCACGCTGGAGGGCACCTATCAGGCGGGCCCCACGCTAGGCGTCACCAATACTCCGGACGACTATCGCGATTCGGGCGAGGCCATCGGCCTCGCGATCATGGACTACTATGGAATCGTGCCAGCGCCGCCCGCCCCCGTGGACTATTGGATGATCCTGGGGGGAACGTGATCCCGCCGGCTCCTTGTCCTTGAGTTTCCCGGAACGGGAGCCGTCTGCTGTTCCCCATGGCAAGCAAATCGACAAAGCGGCTGGCGGCTGAGTTCGCGCTGGCCGCGTTTGTCTATACGCTGCTGGCCTTCATCGCCTTCCTGCCCGGTGGGCTGGGGCTGTTCCACAACTGGATCGCGTGGTTCGAGGATCCGACGAATTGCTATCGCATCTGGTGGATTGGCGAGGTGATGGCCGGGCGCGGAGAGTCGATCTGGGAACTGCCGCTGCTCTTCTATCCCGCTGGCGTGAGGACGATGACGATGTCCAACGGCATCGGGAAGGAGCTGCTGGCGGCGGCGCTGGGCGGCGCGCGGGCGCCGTGGCTTGCGGGGAACCTGATCGCGTTCACCACGCCGATCACGTCGGCGCTGGCGGGTTTCGCCGTGCTGCGCGTCGCGCTGAGGGGCGCCTTCCTCCCCGCGCTGGTGGGCGGATGGATGGCGGCCTATGCGGGATACTTCTGGGCCCATGTGGTGTCGCCGTGGATGGCCTCGACCGAGGGCTATCTGCTCTTCATCGGCTGCCTGCTGTACCTTAGGCGGAGGGCCGACTGGCGCGTGTCGATCCTGGCGGGCGTCGCCGTGGCGCTGGCGGTGTGGCTCCAGATCCAGTTCCTGGCCCACATCGTGGTGCTGTCGGGAATCTACGTTGCCGACCGGCTGATCGCGCGCGACGCGCGCGGGGCGGCGTTGATCGTTCCGGCGGCGATGGTGGGCGCGCTGCTCTCGGCTCCGCTCCTGATCGAGACGTGGCGCACCTTCGGCGGCGACGCCGAACTGATGTCCGGCGGCGAATCGGATCTGGCAATGGCCGTCTATCGGACAAGGCTCTCGTCGATGTTTCTCCCGCCGGAAGGTTCCCTCCCCATCGGCCTCTTCAGCCGCGCCGCCGCCACAGTGCTCGAGCCTCTCTCCATCAAGCTAGACCTGCATTCCAACAACTACCTTGGGTGGACGGTTCTGGCGCTGGCCTTCGTTGGATGGCGCACGAAGCATCGCGGCACCGGCTTCCTGGCGGTGGTGGCGGTGACGTTTGCCCTGCTGAGCTGCGGGCCGGTGATCTCGCTCTTTTCCGAGCCGCTTCCCACGACGCCCGAGGAGGCCCGCGCGATGCCGCTCTTCGGATGGTCGTGGATTCCCGGGCCGTTCCAGCTCATTCGCGACCTGCCGATCCTGGGCACGATGCGCGTGCCGGGCCGCTTTATGACCTCGGCCCAGGTTGCGCTCGGTTTGCTCGCGGGATTCGGCGCGTTGCGCGTGCTGAGGTGGGGATACTTCCGCCGCTGGAAGGCCGCGGGCGCCGCGCTGCTGCTGCTCGCGCACTTCGACATCAACAACTGGCCCGTGAAGCTGGCGCCGCGCCAGTATTCCTCCTACTGGGAGACCATCGCCGCGGAGCCCGGCGACTTCGCGATCCTCGACCTTCCCTACACGCGCGGAATGCACCAGTACATGCACTATGGCGCCTATCACCACAAGGGGGTGATCTGGGGCTTCGCCAGCAGGATGCCATCGAGCGACTTCGAACCCGTGGAGGATGACTTCCGTTTTCCCGGCATCCTGCCTCCCTTCGAGCCGGAACTCTGGAATCCCGATGTTCCGAGATTCGCGCGGTCGCTGCTGAAGTATCGTGTGCGCTATGTGTGCTTCCACGAGCTGCACCTGAATTACGGCGGCATGGAAGCCCTCAAGCCGCTTCGCGCCGCGCTGATCGCCTTCTGGGAAAATCCCGAGACCTGGGCGGGACAGGATATCATCGAGCCACCCAAACTGGTTCACGCCGACGATGTGATCAGGGTCTATCTGATCGAGCCCGCAAAGGAGGCCCCATGAACCCCGCCTTTCTGTGGAGTCCAAGGTATGACATCGACATCGGCCGCCACGTTTTCCCGACGCGGAAGTTTCGGCTTCTGAAGGACTTGCTTATCGCGCGCGGCACGATCCGCGAAGAGGACGTGACACACTGCCCCGCCGCCACGGACGAAGAGTTGCTGACGGTACTGATTCCGCAATACCTTGCCGACCTGAAGGGCCACGTCCACACGCCGCGCACGGTGCGCAGCGAGCTCCCCATCACGCGGGAGATTATCGAGGGGATGATCCACACCGTGGGCGGAACGATCGCCTGCGTGCGCCATGCGATGAAGGAGGGGGTTGCCTGCCACATCGGCGGCGGGTACCACCACGGATTCGCCGATCACGCGGAGGGTTTCTGCTACATCAACGACGTGGCCATCGCCGCGCGCGTGGCGCTGAAGGACGGAATCGCCAGGCGCATCGCCATCGTGGACACCGACGTTCACCAGGGGAACGGCACGGCGTCGATTTTCGGCGGAGAACATCGCGTCTATACGTTCTCCATCCATCAGGAGAACATCTATCCGATGAACAAGGAGACCAGCGACATGGACATCGGCCTGGGCGAGATGCCGGGCCAGGACCGCTATCTCTCGGAGCTCGACCGCGGCCTGAAATCCGCGGTGGCCGGCTTCGCGCCGGACCTCGTCATCCATGTCGCAGGGGTTGATCCCTACAAGGAGGATCAGCTCGGCGGCCTGGGCCTCGAGTTCGACACCATGCGCCGCCGCGACGTGGCCGTTGCGCAAGCCGCAAGGGCAGCCGGGGCACCGATCGTTACCGTGGTGGCCGGCGGATACTCCCGCAACACCGACGACACGGTGGCGCTGCACGCGCAGACCATCGAGGCCACGCTAAAGACCCTTGGGCATCTTTCTGAATGACGCGGCCACTCGCGAGCGAGACCGCGGAGCAAGGTAGCATGGTGCGTCTCGCCCATGCGGCGGCTCCCGAAAGCACGGCTGGAAGTTGAGCGCTGGTCGTGCATGGGCAGGATGCCCATGCTACCGTGGACCTTGGCCATGGAATGCAGGAAAATGGTCTTGGCGCGTCGCCCGGGAGTTGACCGTTGACGCGCGGGGCTCCCCCGGCGGGAATCGGCGGGAATGTTTGCAACACAGGAGAGCACCGAAACGTGAACCATCTGCCCCTGTTTTTCCTGACTGATTTCGGAATCAAGGACATCTATGTCGGCGTGATGAAGTCGGTGGTGCTCTCGCTTGGGCATCGCGCGCCGGTGGTGGACCTGTCCCACGGCATTCCGCCGCAGGACGTTCACGCGGCGGCGCTGGCGCTGGAGGACGCGCTCCCCTACCTCCCCGAGGAATGCGTTGTCTGCGCCGTGGTCGATCCCGGCGTGGGAACATCGCGCCGGGCCATCGCCGCGCGCCGCGGGGGCCGCATGTTCATTGCGCCCGACAACGGCCTGCTGACGCCTGTCTATACGCTCGGCGACTACATGCTCCGGGAGATCTCTCCCGGCGGCCCCGTCGCGCCCCAGCGCTCCGCCACGTTCCACGGGCGCGATGTCTTCGCCCCCGCCGCCGCGTTGCTCGCGACGCACGCGCGACCCTGGGAATTGATCGGTCCCAAGGTCTATTTCCCCCACCGTCTCAATGCGCCCACGCCCTCGCGCACCGCGGAGGGCGGGATCGAGATGATCATCGTGGCGACGGATCACTTCGGCAACATGACCACCAACCTGCGCCGTAGCCAGATTCCCGCGGGCATCGACCTGAAGGCCGGCAAGTTCCGCATCGGCACGCGGAGCCTCGGTCGCCTCCGCCACACCTTCGACGACGTGGAGGAGGGAAGTCCCGTGGTGTACTTCAACTCGTCGGATCGCCTGGAGATCGGCATCTCGATGGGGAACGCCGCCCTGCACTTTGGCGCGGGCAAGGGCGCCAAGGTGCTCTTCGCCCACGGCGTTGGCAAATGAGCGGAAGTCCCCGTATCGTCGAGTCGCTCGCCGATGTTTCCCTCGCGGGCGCGGGCCCCGTGGTGCTGGTGGTGGGCACGTTTGATGGCGTGCACCTGGCGCATCGCGAGCTCTTCCGCGAGGCCGTGGAACGCGCGCGCATCCTCGGCGGAGTCGCCGCCGTCCTCACGTTCCGCAACCATCCCCGCGAAGTGGTCTCGCCCGGCAACGCGCCGCCCCTACTGACGCATTGGCCCCGCAAGCGCCGCCTGATCGAGGAGTGTGGCGTGGACCTGCTGGTGGGGCTCGCCTTCGACAAGGCGCTCTCGGAGATGCCCGCGGAATCGTTCATCCGCGACGTGGTGGCGGGTGTCTTCCAGGCGCAGGAAGTCATCAGCGGCCCGGCCTTCCACTTCGGTCACGGAGGCCGTGGAAACGCCGGGCTCCTGCTCGCGATGAGCCGCGATCTTGGATATAAATATAGATGTCACGAGCCGGTCATGTGGAAGGGCGAGAAGGTGAGCAGCACCCGTATCCGCCGCGCGCTGGCGGAGGGAGACGTGGCGGCGGCGGCGGAACTGCTGGCCCGCCCCCACCGCAACCGTGGCCGCGTGATCACGGGGGACCGACTTGGCCGGACGATTGGTTTCCCCACTGCCAACCTGGAAATCGTCGATGGCACCGTTGTGCCGGCCAACGGCGTCTATGCGGTGATGGCCACGGTGGAGGGCGCCCGCTGGCCCGGGATGATGAATATCGGCAACCGCCCCACCGTCGGCGGCGTCGATCGGCGGTTCGAGGTCCACCTGATCGGCTTCGACGACGACATCGTGGGCCGCGATGTGCGCGTGGACTACTGCGAACGGCTCCGCGGCGAGGAGCGGTTTCCCGGTCTGGATGCATTGCGCGCACAGCTTGCGAAAGATCGCGATGCCTCGCTGGCGATCCTCCGCCGCATCGTGGACACCCCATGATCATCGAGTCCCTCGGCGGCAAGCTCCGCTGCGACGGCCGCGACTGGGACGGCACCCCCACCGGCTGGATCGAACTCGCTCCACACCGCCGATGGATATACGTTCAGGGATACGTCCTCCAAGATGGGCGCTTCCTGCGGGACGAGGAGGCCGCGCGCCATGTGGCGGGGTTGATGCGCGGGGAGGATGCTCCGTCCGACGAACTGCTGCTCGGGCTCAACGGCGGATTCTCGATCGTCGTGGCGGATTCCGATGGCGCGATCTCGCTCCGCTCCGACCGCTTCGCGACAACCCCGCTGTATCACCATCTCGGCGCGGCATCGGGGGTGTTCTCCGTATCGGACAGCGCGATGGAACTTGCCCGCCATGTCCGCGCCCCGCTGGACATCGGCGCGGCGCTCGCGCTGGCAGCGATGGAATTCGTCCCCGGCGACACCACGCTGGCGGCGGGCGTCCACGAACTCCGCGCCGGAAGCGCGCTCGCCTTCCACCAGGGCGCCGTAACGCTTCGTTCATGGTGGCGCCCGCGCCTGATGCCCGATGCGGAAGCAGACGAGGCAGCGCTGGAGAAGGAGTTGGCACTTATCCTCAACACGGTCGCCGACGAGTGGTCGGAGGGCCTGCGCAGCCTGCTCCCCATTGGCGCGCCTGTGTATATACCCCTCAGCGGCGGGCTCGATTCGCGGCTACTGGCGGCACTCTTCTCCCGCCGCCTTGGCAACCGGGCGCAGGCCGTATGCTACGGCGATCCGCTGTCCCAGGATGTGCGCTATTCCCGCGCGGCGGCGGCGGCGCTGGGGATGGAGCACCGCCTCGTCGCGTTCACCGACGGTTCATTCCTCTCGCCAGAACGGCGCCGCCTGCTGGCGGAATCCATCGGCCTGACTACCCGCCTGACGCTGGCCGATGGGGGGCTGCGCCTGTCGGAGGAATTCCTCCCCGCCGAGGGTCCGGCGGTCTTCCTCCCGGGCCACTCGGGCGATATCCTCAGCGGCTCGCGATTGCACGCGGGGCTGCAGGGGCTTCGCACGGGCGCGGACGTGGCCGCGCTCATGTCAAATCGCTGGACGTGCTTCCGGGCCCCGCTGCTTGAGAAGCTGCTTCGCCCGGAGCACCTGCACCTGGCGGGATCGACAGGAAGCCAGCTTGCGAGGAGTTGTGCCCTGGTTCCGTCGGGCGACGCGATGGAGACGGCACAGGAATGGTTACTCTACCAGCTGGTATGGCGCCGCGTCCTTACCGAGTCGATCGTCTATCGTCGGCGGGCTCTCCCGATGCTGCCGTTCTTCGACAGTCGCCTAGCGGACTTCTTTGGGCGGATTCCCCGGCGCTTCCTCTACAACCAACGTGTCTATACAAATACAATCCTCCGGCGCGTGTTCCGGGATCATGCAGTCGCCCGGGTACCGTTGCAGGGGCGGGGCGTGCTTTCGCCCGTGGGGGACGCGAACAAGAGGCACTCGCTTCGCTACCAGACGCGTCGGGCGACGAATCGCCTGCTAAGGGCCTTGGCGCCGCTGAGCTATGAGCGGCGGGTTTCGTCCTGCCCGATGGTGGCACTGTGGCGGCGCGACGCGGAGATGCGGGAATCCGTCTTGGGTGACATCGAACGCTCGAGTGTGCTCCCGCATCTGTTCCAGATGGACCGATTGAAGGACTATCTCAGGTCGAGTCTGGGGCGCGACGACAACCTTACCACTCTTGGCGTGTGGGGCCTACTGACCATCGAGTACGCCGGCCAGGCTATCGCCGACCGGCCAGGCGCATGAGCAGGCGGAATTGCTCCGGGTGGAACCGCCAGAGCAGTACTGTATAGACAATCGCCGGAAGGACACTGAGCAATGGCCCCCACAGCAGGTGCCCCTGCGTCGCGGCGATGCAGAGCCATAGCCCCCCCGCATAGACGCCGAGCGCGGGCACCAGCCGGAGCGTGGCCGCCAGATACCGCCCCCATCCCGCCCCCAGCAGCCAGCCCAGAATCGCCGCGTTGGCGACCCACATCGCCATGCTGAATATTCCAATTCCCGCCACCACCGCCAGCAGCCCATCCGGAGCCAGCCACCAGATGATCGCCACACGCCCACCGGTATAGACGATGTTCCAGAGGAGCCCCACTTCGGAGCGGTCGCGCACCATGTCGAGACTGCTGATCGGCGTATAGACGGCCACCAGCACCATGTAGATCGCCATCCACCGGACGATGGGCGTTGCGGTTTCCACGAAGGCCCCGCCCGCCAGCAGATACACGTTGGATGGGGCAAAGAACGCAAACCACAGCACCGCCGGCGCGATGAACGCCGCGGCCCCCGCGATAATCGCGAGGCAGCGGCGGTGCAACTCTGGGTCCGGCACGCCGGAGATCGTGGGAAACGTGACCCGCCACAGCGCGCCCGACAGCAGCATCACCGGCAACACCAGCAGTTGCAGCGCCACGGAGTAGTCTGCGGTGGCCCCCTTGGATATCCATGCCACGAAGAGCACCCCCGGCAGGAGCGACGCCACATTGTTCAGCGTCAGGTCCGCCGTGTTGAACGTGCAGTAGCCGAGGTGCCTCTTCACGAGCCGCTTCAAGATCGAGAACCGCGACGGACGCAGGATCGACGCGGGCCTGAACGGTTCCCGACGAAAGAGCCACCAACACTCGAAGACTTCCCCCGCCAGGTACATCGCCATCAGTGGCCATGCCTTTGCCAGTGCCAGCGCGACGATTCCACCACCGATCCAGGTGATCAGTCCGTTGCCGAATTCGCCGATGGAGATCTTCTTGAAGTCGAGCCGCGCCGCCAGCGAACCGCGGATGGAGAGCTTGACCGCCTGAACCGCAAAGATCAGCGGCATCAACAGCAACGCCGGCCAGTCGTCCCCCACGGTAAGCCACCCGCCCAGAAAACTCGACGCGCCGACGTGCGGCACCAGAGCGAGCACCAGCGTCCCTAGCGCCAATCCTCCGCCGATCAGCGCCAGCGCCTGAGAGCACGCGGCGACGTAGCGGGCCCGCCTCGACTTCTCCCTCACCAGCAGCGAATCGAGCCCAAACGGCAGCAGCGCCAGCGCCATCAGGTGGATCAGCACCATCGCGCGATACAGGCCAACGACGTCCTTCTCCACCACGCGGTAGATGATCATCTGGCCACCGAGCGAGAGCACCCGGAAGCCAAACGATCCCATCAGAATCCAGCGTGTGGCGGAAATTGCAGAGCCCATGCCGCGAGTCGAAGGCTCCCCGGGGAAGACGGTCAAAGGGAAGGTGGCGCTTCTAGACCTGCTTCGCGCCGCGGCGCTTCAGCTCCCGAGCCACCAGGCGGACGTCCTGGGCGCTGCTCTTGGAGGCCACCAGCACGGAGTCCCTGGAGATGATCACGATCAGGTTCTCCGCGCCGACGATGCCCACGGCGATGTGCTCGGCGCCGGCCTCGTTGATCACGATGTTGCCGCGCGATTCCACAAGGACCGGGTCGCCCTCGGCCACGTTCCCCGCGGCGTCGTGGGGGCGCGACCGGTCGAGCGCATCCCACGAACCCACGTCGTCCCACGGGAAGTTGGACTCCACCATCAGCACGCTGGAGGCGCGCTCCATCAACGCGTAGTCGATGGAAATGTCGGGCAGCTTTTCGAATTCCTTCGCCGCGGGCTTGGCTTTCTTCTTCGCGAGGAGCGCCGCCACATTGCGCGTCACCTCTGCGTGAATCGGGGAGGCGCCGTCCAGCTCGCGCAGGAACGTATCCACGCGCCAGAAAAACATGCCGCTGTTCCAGTAGTGCTGGCCGCTGGCCACGAACTCCTCCGCCAGCTCGCGGTTGGGCTTTTCGCGGAACCGGCTAACCCGGCGGGCGGCGCCGCTGAAGCGCCCCTTCACCACCTCGATATATCCATAGCCCGTCTCGGGCCGCGTCGGGCGGACGCCGATGGTGACGAGGGCGTCGTTCTTTTCCGCCGCGACCATCGCCGCGCGGACCTTCGAGCGGAACCGCCCGGGCTGACCGATCATGTGGTCGGCGGTCAGCACCGCCAGCGAGATCTCCTCGCCGGGAAAGCGCGCCATCACCTCGCTCGCCACCCAGGAAAGACACCCCGCCGTGTTGCGGCGCGCGGGTTCGCTGAGCACGTTGGCGCGGGGGATCGGCAGGCCGGCCCCCCGGATCGACGGCGCCAGAATATCGGAAGTTGAGACGAAGACCTGCCCGGCGGGGATCAGCGGAAGGATCCGCTCGACGGCCTCCTCCAGCAGGGTCTTGCGGGGGTGCGTCAGCCGGAGCATCTGCTTGGGGCGCTGCTGGCGGGAGAGGGGCCAGAATCGCTCTCCCGAACCACCGGCCATGATCACGGCCACCCTGCGGAACTTGCGCGCCATCCCTGTCGGTGCTCCCTGTCAGTAGTTGCCCGCCGCGAGAGCCGGAGTCAGCCGCCCACCGCCCCGGGGCCGCAACAAAAGAGAGACATCGCCTTCGCCGACGGCGAAAATGACCGCTTTTCCCCTTGCGGCAGGGGGGCTGCTCGCCTCTTCTCACAGCGCCCTACGGGGCTGCTGTAGCTCAGTCGGCAGAGCACGTCCTTGGTAAGGACGAGGTCAGCGGTTCGATCCCGCTCAGCAGCTCCACTTGGCTTCCCACCGAAAATCGATGGCTGAATGGCAATCCCGAAGGGCGTAGGGGGCTGCCAAGGACTGCAAGGACGTGGCGCCGTGTTTCGTCGCCACTTTCCCCTGCCTTTCACCGCTGTTCCCCGCCATTAATCATCGTCGCGGTTGCGGGGCTTCTGCATCGAATACTTCACGATGCAATACAGCGCGCGAAAGCCGTCCTTCATGCCGATTTTCTTGCCTTCGTCATAGGTCCGGCCGTGGTAGGTAATGCCGATCTCATAGAACCGTGCCTGCTTCTTGGCCAGCTTTGCCGTGATCTCCGGCTCGAAGCCAAATCGATCCTCCTCGATATGCACACCCTTGAGGATCGAACGGCGGAACATCTTGTAGCACGTCTCCATGTCGGTGATATTCAGGTCGGTGAACATATTGGAGAGCGTGGTCAGCACGCCGTTCCCCACGCGATGCCAGAAGTACAGCACCCGATGCTCGTGCCCGCCCAGAAAGCGCGACCCATAGACCACATCGGCCCGGTTATCCAGCAGCGGATTGATCAGCTTGGCGTATTCCTGGGGGTCGTACTCCAGATCGGCGTCCTGAACCACCACATAGTCGCCGGTGGCCTGGCGAAATCCCGTGCGGATGGCGGCGCCCTTTCCGCGGTTCTTCTTGTGGAGGATGATCTTGGCGACCTTGGACTCCAGCGCGGGATACAGGTCGCGCGTGCCATCGGTGCTGCCATCGTCCACCAGGATGATTTCCTTCTGTCCCCCGGCGGGGAGCACCACCGCGCGGGTGGCCTCGACGATGGCCTCCAGGGTCTTCAGCTCGTTGTAGACCGGAATGACGACTGACAGCAGATAGCTCATGGTTCCGGCGGCTCCGGGAGAGAGGGGGATTCACCCGCAAAATTCAATCGCACATTGGGGCACCGGAGGTGGCGGGAGGGTCAAGCGCATTGCCCCAGCCAACGGTCGAGAGCCGATACGGCTTGCCGTTGTTCGGCGCGGGGGCGCTGACGTTCCTCCAGATTTCCCGGAGGTGTGCGATGGTGCCCAGCGACTTGCGAATTCTTCTCCTCTTCATTCTCTCGGCACTCCTGCCAATGCCGTCGGCGATGGCCGCGCCCGCAGAGTTCCGCTTCGTGGGCGCCGACGCCGATCTGGTGACGGTGGCCGACATGAAGGCGGCCCGCGACCAGCCCGCCGCGTGGGCCATGCTGGAGCAATACCTCCCCCCCGAGGAGCAGGCCCGCCTCGCCGAGTTGCAGGGCGCCCTGGGCGTCAACGTGCGCCGCGACGCCGACCAACTCCTCCTGTCGGGCCCGTCGCGCAATCCCGATGCAATGGTGGCCGCCCTGACGGGGCGCTTTGACCCCAAGGCCATTGGCGCCCGCGCTGCGAAGATTCCCGGATACAAGACGGGCAAGCTCTCGGGCCTGCCGGTTCACGCGATTCCCAGCGGAGGCGGTATTCTGGTCGCCTTCCCCTCGCCCGGGATCATGCTGCTCGCCAGCGAATTCACCGCCATGGAAAAGGCCATCGCCACCGGGGCCGCTGGCGGCGTGGCCCGGAAGGTCGGCGGCGCCTATCCTACGGCCACTGCCGGACGCGGCGCGCCAATCCTGTGGCTGGACGGCATCGAGCCCGATTTGGCCATGCTGGCGCTGCCGCCCGCCATCGCGGGCCTGCCGCTGGACCGGGCGACATTGGGCATGTGGCTGAAGGGAAATCAGGCCGCGCTCGACGGCAAGCTCCGCGCGCGCGACGCCGAAAGCGCCAACCGGATTGCCTTGGGGCTCAAGGGCCTCGCGGCGCTCTCTTGGATGCAGGCGGAACACTCCGACCCGCTCTCCGCGTTGCTGGCGCAATCCGAAGTGCGAGCCGGCAGCGATCCGAGAGAAGTCCTCGTAACCGGCAGCGCGCTCTGGCCCTGAGCCAGTCGCGCCGTTACTCGATCTGAAAAGAAAGGGGTGGTACTCCCAAGGGGATTTGAACCCCTGTTACCGCCGTGAGAGGGCGGTGTCCTAGACCCCTAGACGATGGGAGCACAAGTGCCGAGAAAAATTTGGCTGGGGAGCTAGGACTCGAACCCAGAACATTCAGATCCAGAATCTGACGTGCTACCAGTTGCACCACTCCCCAGCGGTGCCCCACCGGTTTCCCGGCAGGGCAAATAGGTGAGCCCCACCACCACCCCCGCGTCAAGGGCGAAATTACTCCCGCGGCGACGGCCTCAGCACCAGTGACCGCTCGAACCCCTGCACCGCCAGGATCACCATGACGATCGTGACGATACCCACCGGCAGCACCAGCCCCGCGAGGGTGAGGCTCTTGACGAAGAGCGCCAGCGTCGCCGCGGCCACCAGATAGGCGACGAAGAGCGTCTCCGACTTTGACGGAATCCGCGGGCGGCGACGCAGCACCTCCGCCACGGCGCGGCCCAGCATCGCGCCGACAAGGACCCCGCCAAGCGCACTTCCCGCATAGGTCTCCCGCGTGAGGCCCGGCACAAAGCTGACCAACCCGATCACGAGGCAGAGCAAACCCGTCAGCAGCGGAAGCAACGCCAGCACCTCCACCAGCCCCACGATTACAAACACCCAAATCAGCGTCAGCGCGCTGGCGGTGATCGCGTCCAGCGACACCGACCCGATCCCCGGCACTCCCACGAACGGAAGCCGGAATCCGCCGACGCACAGAATCAACCCCGCGACCAACGTCGCGATCACATGGCGGCGGGAGCTCGGGAGAGACACGTCGGAAAGGCGGCAGAAAACCAGCATCGCCACCCCGCCCGCCACGATCCATCCGAGTCCCTCTCCCGGATGCTGGAGCGCCATCAGCATCAGCGCCCCCAGCACCCCCGCGCCAAACATCGGACGGGGTCCTCGCCTTGAGCGCGGGAGCCGATCCGACGCCACCTCCAGCACGCAGACGAGGAGCCCCGCGGCGACCAGCGCGTGAAGTCCCACGTTGCTCATGGCCGCGCAACCTTTCCTTCGATCCACGCCGCCGCCAACTGCACGCCGCACCGCGCCCCGATCATCGCGCCGGTCGCCGCGTCCAGGAACATCAGGCTGCGGCTGTAGTGCTTCTTGTAGAATTTGTACATGGAGCGGTGCCGCTCCAGGATCGTGAGCGTGCGGTACTTCCGCGAGGACTGGCCGATCAGGTGCACGACGCGCGCGAAGGGGAGATAGCTGACGCGGTAGCCCGCCTCCCACACGCGATAGCAGTAGTCCACGTCCTCCGAGTACATGAAGAAACGCTCGTCCAGCGGACCCACGCGCTCAAGTGCCTCCCGCCGGATCATCAGGCAAGCGCCGCTCACCCAGTCCACGTCCTGAATCTCCTCGTGGCGGAAATCCGTCATCAGGTAGGAGCGCGAAAACCGATTGTTCGGAATCATCCGCGTCAGCAGCGAATAGCGATTGAAGAGCGCCTGGCTGAAGCTGGGAAAGCGCCGACACGAGAGCTGGAGCGAGCCGTCGCCATTCAGCAGCTTGAGCCCCGCCGCCCCGATGGCCGGATGCCCATCCATGTACTCGATCGCCGCGCTGAAGGCGCCAGCCTGCACGCGCGTGTCATTGTTGAGGAGTAGCACGTGGCGCCCCGCCGACGCCTCGATCCCCTGGTTGTTGGCGCGCGTGAAGCCAAGGTTTCCCTTGTTGGCGATCGTCTTCACATCGGCGTAGCCTGCCTTCACCGCCTCGATGGTTCCGTCCTTGCTGCCGTTATCAACGACGAAGACCTCCATCCGGTGGCGCGGCGCGGCGTCGGCCAGCGAGCGCAGGCAATCCAGCGTCAACGCCTTGCCATTGTAGTTCACGATCACCACGGAAAGATCCGGTCGGTCCGCCGCCTTGTTCCCGCTCTCGATTCCCTCCACGCGGACGCGCGACGCCGGGCGGCTGGGCCATGCCCAGTTGAGCCCCTGGTGATGAACCTTCCACCAGAAGCGCAGCCCGCTCTTCAGGTGCTCCAGCGCCAGGCGGTTCAGCCCCTTGTCCGACAGGCGCTGCACCTTGTGTACGATGCGCGCGTGCGGATTGAAGGCGATGCGCCATCCCGCGCGCTTGGCCCGCCAGCACCAGTCCACGTCCTCGAAACCGAAGTAGTATTTCTCGTCGAAGTGGCCCACCTGCTCGATGGCCTCGCGCCTCATGCAGAAGCACGCCCCCGCCATCCAGTCGCCCAGGAACGGGCGCGTGTGGTCCTTGTCCTTCATCAAGTGGCGTTGGGTCCACGGGTTATCGGGCCAGCGGCGCTGAATCGGCGACCGCCGCACCAGCACCGTCGCGAGGTCGTAGAAGCGCTTCACATTGTACTCGAGCTCGCCGTTCAGCCGCACAGTATGGCCACCGCACCCCGCCAGCCTGGGATGCCGGTCCATGAACCGCACCAGTGCGTCGAGGCAGCCGTCCAGCAGCTCCGTATCCGCATCCAGAATCAGGCAATGCCGCCCCGTCGCCGCGCGCAGGCCCACGTTGCGCATCTCGGCGATTCCAAAGATGTCGTGCCGGATCAGGTTCACCCACGGATACTTCTCCGCGACCAATTCCTCCGTCCCATCGCCAGAGGGCTTGTTGACGAGGATCGTCTCCACGCTGCACTTGTGGGCGTGACGCTCGATGCAGGGGAGCACCCCGGCAACGTCAGCCCCCATGCGCCAGTTGATGAGGATGATGGAGAGGTCTGGCGTGGTCACGGGGGGGCGCGCGGGGAGTGGAGCGGTTGGGGGAAGCCTGGGCGGTTGCGACCGGCATGGTGCTTGATCCATACCCCCGCGCGGATAACATCCGGCGACAGAAACGCCGGACACATCCTGCGCAGGAGACCCCCATGCCGGAGCCAGAAAGCCGACTCGCTACGGTCGAGCCAACCGAAAAAGGACTGCGCGCCCTTGACCGCATCAAGGAGCGCTTCCGTGTCGCCGACCTCCCCCCCGCCTTCCACGTCCTCGCCGGTTCCGAGACCGGCGCCAGCGACATCGCCGCCAACCTCGACCGCCAACTCGCCGACGGCAAGCTCCCGGAGAAGACCAAGCTCATCATCGCCGTCGCCGTTGCCTCCGCCGCGGGAGGACGCGCCGCCACGGACTTCTTCACCGCCTCCGCCCTCGCCGCCGGCCGCACCCGCGCCGAAGTCCTCGACGCCATCGCCGCCGCCGCCGTCTGCGCCATCTTCAACGGCTACTACCGCTTCCGCCACCAACTCCCCGCCGACCTCCGCCCCACCTACGACGCCTTCCGCGCCCCCTTCAACGCCAACACCCACATCAACTCCGCCCTCACCCACACCGAGACCGAAACCATCTGCCTCGCCGTCTCCTCCCTCAACAACTGCGAAGCCTGCGTCGCCAGCCACCTCGCCAAAGCCCACAAGCTAGGCCTCACCGACGAGCAGATCGACGAAGCCATCAAGGCCGGCGCCGTGGCGGCGGCGGTGGCGAAGTTGCTGTCGGCGTTGGGGGGATGTTGAAGTTGCATCATGGGCGTTGCTTCCCGGGAAAGGGAAGGGCCGAAGTCCGGGGCTCCCATTCTTCCGTCCCTGCAGCCACCATCCCGAAACCGAAAGCCTGCATCGCCCGCCATCGCGGCGCCATGCGAGTCGCTCCCCCCGGACCGTGAGGCGTCCGGGGGGAGCGGGTAGAGGTGTGTGGGTTGCGTGGTGCGGTTACTCGACGAGCGAGACTTCCTCGACACGGATGCTCTTCAGCGTGAGCTGCACCGTCGGGTCGTCCGCGTTCGGATCCACGGAGACATCCACCGGGGTCTTCACGAAGAGGTAGTCGAAGGAGAATATCCACGTGGCGCCGTCGATTTCGGCGGGAGCCTGAAGTATCTGGGTGTAGGTAATGTCGTTGCCCGCCGTTGGAACGCGAACCGCCGTATTGCGCGAGTCGATATTCGTGAGGGCGGAGAACATCAGGCTGCTGTCGTTGACGCGCAGGCGGAAGGTCGGCACGCGCCCGCGGTTTGCTTCCGTGGCGTCGGAGGTGACAGTCCACAGCAGGCGGTAGAGCTTGCCCGCGGTGAACGGAACCATCGTGTCGAGGCCGTAGTTGCCAAAGATCGCGCCGACATTCGTCGTCGTGCCGGGGGCAATGCCGCGGATCGTCAGGCCGCCGGAAGTGCCGAATTCGGCGGGCTTGGCAAGGAGCGGGGTGGCGTCGCGCGGGGTGAAGCCGAGCGTGCCGGAAGAGGCGAAATCGAAGTTCGCGACCAAGGCCGCCGTCAGCGGGGAACTCAGCGCTTCAACCGTCACACCGTCGAGGTACAGCGTCGCGGCGGCGGCATCGGTGGGATCGAAGTTCAGCACGTCGAAGTCCAGGCGGAACTGGCTCTGGCCGACGGGCTGGCTGAAATACTGCACGTAGTTGCGCGCGGCCGTGGCGGAGTAGCTTCCCGTGCCGGTGGAGGTGGCGACGAGGACGTCGCTCTGCTGGAAGTCGTCTGATGAGGAGCGCATGCGCACCGTCGGAACGATGGCCGATGAGGCCAGGCTGGAACCCACCGTGAACGTGGAGCGGAAGAGCGCGTTGGCGCCGTCCTTCGCGACGATCGAGTAGGCCGTGTTGGCCTTGGCGGGCTGGCCGTGGGTTGAACCCAGAATTTCGAACATGCCGGATTCGAGGAAGGCGAAGGTGTTCGTGTTGTCGTTGGTTGTAATGATAAGGGCGCCGCGATCGGCATCGTAGCCGCCCGTGGTGGTGCCACCACCAAAGTCGGATAGTTCACGGAAATCCCAGCCGCTTGCGGTGGTGTTGAAGTCGAACGCCACCGAGGCAGCGGGAGTGGGACTCGCCGTTGTTACGGGGGTAACGGTGGGCGTGGGTGATGGGGTTTCCGTGGCTGATGGCGAAGGACTCAGCGTTGGGGCGGTGGTTTGCGTCGGGCTCGATGTAGGGTTCGGGGTGGCACTCGCGGTGGGCGTGGCGGTGAGGGTTTCGGAGGGGCTTGGGACGGAGGTGATGCTCGGGCTCGGGCTCGCGCTGGGCGAGGCGGAGGCGGAAGGAGTTCCGATGGATGTTTGCGTCGGGCTGGCGGTGGGGCTCAATCCCGTTGGGGTTGGGGCCGGTGTGGCAGTCTCGCTGACCGAGAGCGTAGGCGTAGGCGTCGGGGACGCTGTCGCGGTGGCGGTGGCGGTCAAGGACGGTGTGAAGGCCAAGGTGGGCGTGGCTGTTGTCGGCGTATCCGTCGGTGAGACGGTGGGACTGGCTGTTGGTGTGGCGGAGGCAGTGGCAGTCTCGCTGGCCGCGGGCGTCGGCGGCGCCGTTACGGTGGCAGTCATGGTGGGCGTCGCTGTTGTCGGCGTATCCGTCGGTGAGACGGTGGGACTGGCTGTTGGTGTGGGGGAGGCAGTCTCGCTCGCCGAGGGCGTCGGCGTCGGCGTCGCGGTGACAGTCATGGTGGGCGTGGCTGTTGTCGGCGTATCCGTCGGTGAGACAGTGGGACTGGGTGTTGGTGTGCCCGTTGGCGTGGGCGCAACGGCGGGGATGAAGTTTGCTGCCAGCTCCCGGTTTGCCATGACAACGAATTCGAAGACGGGCGTGGAGCTGACGATGGTGCCGCCGTCGGTCCAGGTGGCGAAGTCGAAGCCCGGCAGAGGCGTCGCGGTAACCGTCGCCAGGGCGCCGTCGAGATAGTCGCCGTCGCCGGTGGTGGTACCGTCGGTGGCGGGGATCGCGGTGGTGGTAACGGTGAAGTGGAGAGGCGGGACGATGCCGGGTTCTGCGATGGTCAGGTTGTACGTGGTGGCGACCTCGGCGGCGCTGGCGTCGATGCTGCGGATTTCGAAGCTGAAGGTGCCGGCGGCGTTGGGGGTTCCAGAGAGGACTCCGGCGACTTCGTCGAAGACCAGGCCGTCTGGGAGGAGTCCGGTGCGTAGGGTTGTGATAGGCGGTGTGCCGCCGTTGACGATGGTGCGCTCGGTGTAGGGCTGGTCGCGCTCGCCGTCCTGAAGGTGGTCGATGAGGCCGAGTTGTTGGCCAGCGTCGAAGCCGGCCATTTGGGCATTGATGAAATCGCCGACGATCTCCAAGGTGGAGAGGTCCACGTCGATTCCGTCGATGGGCTTGATGCCGATACCGTGGATGCCGTCGGGGCCGACAGAGTCAGCGAGGGCTTCGCCGGTCTCGGTGTCGATGGGGCCGACGTATTTGAAGAAGTCGTACCGCCGGGTGATGATTTCGTCGCCGTTGGGGATGTCTTCCGGGGCACCTGCGAGTTCGCCGTTGGCGCCGCCATTGCCAGAGTTGAAATCCGTCTGCAGGAGCTGCCATTCGACTTCGACTTCGTCCGGTTCATTGTTGGCCCAGTTCCTGTCGTTGGGGTCGTCTGGGTCATCGGTGACAAGGTCGCGGAGTTCGACGCGGTTGTTGTTATGGGTCTGCGTCCTGGTTTCCTTCACCCAGCTGGGGTCGCCGAATTCGAGCGGTGGGGGCGCGGGGGGGGGTGGCGGGACGATCACGGCCTGCACCTGGGCGGGTCCGCCGGCAGGCGGAAAGTAGGTGAATGTGGGGGTGGCGATGTTGACGGCGTTGCCCCGGATGAGGTTGCCGGCGCCGTCGTCGATGAGCCAGTGATAGCGGACGGCTGTGGGGGCGGCGTTAAAGCCAACCCCGAAGTGCTCGCCACCAAAGTTGACGGATGGGTCGGTGAACTGGTGGCCGTCTGTCGGGGAGATGGGTCCGGCGGGAACGGCGGTGAAGGCGGTCCAGGAACCGTCGGGGTTTTTCGAGCTTTCATATCGGACAGACACGCGGGGGTGGAGGGGGTCGGTGGTGTCTTCGGTGATTCTCGGGACGCCGTAGTGGTTCCAGTCGTAGGTGTAGGAAATATCCCTGCTGCGGAGGTCCTCGATTTCAATTTCAAAGCCGTGGCAGGGGGTGCCGTTATCATTGACGGCATCGAAGTTGTTGATGCTGCCGTAGCCTTGGCTTGCATCTGCTGTCGTGGCGGCGGAGGCGAGGAGGAGGCTAATGGCTGCAAGGGTGACTGCCCAGCGGTGGAGGGAGTTGCGATTCATCTGGAAAGCCTTTCGGTCCCCCCGTGCGGCTTTTCATAAATTCTGATGAAAATTCCGTTCTTCTTCCGGGGTTGCGACTAGTTGTAGTGGTACTCGAAAAGGCTCTGAAAAGACAAGGACTATGTACGTCCGGGAGATGTCGGCGGGGGAACTCCGAGAGCTCCCCCTTGATGCGCTTCGCCCCGATGGCGTGGCGGGGGCGTCGCCTTGTGAACAGGAACAAATGGCACGGGCGCACGCCTCCGCCGCCTCGTGTTTTTCCTTGGTGTACCTGTTCCGCCGTTGGATTTCGACACACCTGTTTCCAGGCTTCTTGAGACGCGGGAGCCCTGTGCGCCGCGTTTGACTGCCAACGGCTCGGTTCTGTTGGGCCGCCGGGTGGGAAACGGCCTACCCCCTACGGAGTTCTGCTGTCGGGAGGGGATCGGATACCATACATCCGATGCCCACCTCGCCCGCAGGGCTTTTTCTTTGACGCGACGCTCCGCCAAACGCCAACTTCGCCGAATCAATTGAGAGGCGATCACGCCATGTCCTCACCTCCCCCACCACCCGGCGGGCCCGGGCCATTGCCGTTGCATTTGATGAAGCGGCGCAAGACGCAGCACCGGCTGCGGCGTCGGCAGTATGGCGCGGCGTTGGAGGCCGCGGGCCCTGTGTTGGAAACCGTCGCGGGCGTGAGCGAGGGCGCCGCCGGGTCGGCGGGTGAGCCGTCCACGGGATCGACGAAGGGGAGCGAGGTGGATGCCCTGCGCGCCCGCGCGGGAGTGGCGGAGCGGGCAGTCGCCGAACTGAATGCGAAGGTCGATGAAATGACAACGCTCCTGACGCTCCGCGAGGAGGAAGTCGCAACACGCGAGCGCGCCTTTCAGGAGGCGAAGAAGGTGGTGGAGGAGGCCAAGGCGCAGGTCCTGCGGTCGAACCAGGAGATGGACCTCCAGCGTAAGCGCCTGCTGAAGGAGAAGGAAGACGTCCAGAAGTTCGCGGCGGAGAAGCTGCTGGAGCAGCTCTTCCCGGTGCTCGACAATTTCGCGATGGCGGTGGAGTCCTTCGAGAAGGGGACGCCGGCCGACACGCTGGTCTCGGGCGTGGTCATCATCCATCGGGACATGCTGGGGATGCTGGGCCAGAGTGGCTTTAGCCAGGTGGAGGCCGTGGGCCAGCCCTTCGACCCGCGCCAGCACGATGCCGCCAGCATGGAGGCCGATCCCTCCAAGCCCGAGGGCGTGGTGCTGCGCGTGCTGAGGCCGGGCTATGTACTCCACGACAAGGTGCTGCGTCCGGCGATGGTGATGGTGAACCGGCTGCCCAAGGCAGAGACGCCGCGCCCCATCGAGGGCGCACCCGTCACCCCGGCGCCCGACCTGCCCGCCGATCAGCGCCGCCCCTCGGACCCCGATATCCAGAAACCGACTGTCGGTACGCCGAAGGATCAGATCATCGACCCGCTCGAGCGAGCCCGTCGATTGATGGACACCAGTTTCGAATAGGAATGTGACGCGGGCGGGACGCGCCGCGCTACCTTACGGTGCCGTCTGAGCGACCTGGCGCTTGGCGAAGGGCTGGAGCGCCGCGGGGAGCGCGACGGCGTCAACCTCCGCGACGCGCTTCTCGAGCGCCAGCGCCACGGGCGCCAGCGAGGCCCGGGTGGCGGGGGCGATGGCGTCGAAGAGCGGCTTGGGATACAGCCCGATGATGAGCGCGAAGATGCCCAGCACGAGGAGCTGGCCCCACTCGCGCGGGACGAGGTCCGTCAGGCCGCCATTCTTCTCCTCGTCCAGCTTGCCGAAGAACGTCTTCTGGTACATGATCAGCAGATACACGGCGCCAAAGATGACGCCCGAGGCGGCGCCCGCGGCGACGACCCACGTGTAGTTGGCCATCCCCATCGACGCGGCCCAGCTATACGGGTCCTGGGCTTCCATCAGAATCGGCAGGTTATTCATCGAACCGATGATGATCGCGAATTCGCCGATGAACCCGTTGAGCCCGGGAAGACCCACGCTGCTCAGGACCATGATCATCGTGAGCACGGCGAAGATCGGGAGGTTCCTGGCCAGCCCGCCGAAGTCGCTCATCTGTCGCGTATGGGTGCGTTCGTAGATCATGCCGACCGCGAGGAAGAGTCCGCTGGTCGAGATGCCGTGGTTGATCATCTGCATCACCGCGCCGCTGACGCCCTGGGGGTTCATGGAGAAGATGCCGAGCACCACGAATCCCATGTGGGACACTGACGAGTACGCGACCAGGCGCTTGATGTCCGTCTGCACGATGGCGGTCATGGCGCCATAGATGATGGCGATGACGGCCAGCCACGAAATCGCGGGGGCAAAGGCCACCGACGCATCGGGGAAGAGCGGCAGGCAAAAGCGCAGGATGCCGTAGCCGCCCGTCTTGAGCAGCACGCCCGCCAGGATCACGGAGCCCGCCGTCGGCGCCTCGGTGTGGGCGTCGGGGAGCCACGTGTGCAGCGGGAACAGCGGCACCTTGATCGCAAACGCGAGGAACAACGCCAGGAACGGCAGCATCGCCGTGTGGAAGGTGGCGAGGGCTCCGGCACCGGTCTGGGTGGCGAGAAGGACCTCGTAGGAGTAGGTCTTCACGTACTCGATCTCGCCCGTGGCTGTGTTCAGCGCGCCGTTGTTGTAGTACATCCAGATCATGCCGATCAGCATCAGCACCGACCCGAAGAGCGTATAGAGCACGAACTTGATCGTGGCGTAGTAGCGGTTCTTGGAACCCCAGATGCCGATCATGAAATACAGCGGGATCAGCATCAGTTCCCAGAACATGTAGAACAGGAAAAGGTCCGTGGCCAGGAAAGTGCCAAGGATCGCCGTCTGGATCAGCATCAGGTAGAAGAAGAATTCCTTCTGGCGCTTCTGGATCGCCGTCCAGGAGCAGAGGACGCCAAAGATGCCGAGGATACCCGTCAGCACCAGCATCACCATCGAGAGGTTGTCGACGCCCACCGAGTAGCCGATGGAGAACTCCGGGAGCCACGCGAGGTACTCGCGGAACTGGAAGGTGGAAGCCACCTCCCTCATGGCACCGCCGCCAACGGGAACGCTGACGATATTGCTGACGCTGCCGCTCCAGTCGAATCGCGCGGCGAGGAACAGGATCAGGACCAAATCCAGAATTACCACGCCCAGCGCGCCGTACTTGACCTGGCGGGCCGGCAGGCTGGCGCACAGGATGGCGCCGAGGAGGACCGGGAGAAAGATAATCAGGCTGAGCATGGGATGCGGAGCGGCTCCTGGGTCTTAGTCGGTTGCCAGCGCCGTTACGGCAGGCGCGGCGGGGGCGGAAATTTTGGTGGCGGGCGGCGGGGTCAGGCGGGGGCCCTGCTTCTCCAGGAACGTGGCCAGCCCCAGCGCGAAGTACAACACGAAGAGGCACACGCCGATGAACATCACCAGTCCGTAAACCTGGACTTGGCCGTTCTGCAGGCGGCGGAACTCGTTGGCGCAACTACGCGCGAACGATCCCACGCCGTTCACCGCGCCATCGACCACCTTCTTGTCGAACCACAGCACGGCGGCGTACAGACGCATGAATCCGCGCACGAAGATCGAATCGTTGATGTCGTCCCACCACCAGCCGTTCCAGGAGATATTCCACAGGGGGCTGAAGGCGCGCTTCATCTTCTCAGACTTGCTCAGGTCGCCGCTGCCATAGAGCACCCACGCGATGCCGAGACCAAGCGCGGCGAGCAGGACGGAGACAACGGCCAGCATCACCTCCGGACCATGATAGCCGAAGTACATCGCGCCGTCCTTGGTCACGTTGCCCACGACGATCGGCCCATAGGGAGCCGCCGCGCCGGTGTAGCCGTGGAACTGCGTCGCGATATTGTGGACGCCGCGGTCGGTGACGGGCTCCAGGAAGTGGTGGAAGGCGCTGTTGAAATCGCCGAGCGGGAGCAGGCCCTTGGGCACGTTGAAGAAGCCCACAACCAGCGAGGCCACCGCCAACACCATCAGCACGCCGGTGATGGAGAGGGGCGATTCCTTGACCTTCTCGAACTCCACGCCGTGATGCGCGTGGGCGTCGTGGCCGTGGTCGTCACGATGGTCGTGGTGATGGTCGTCATGCCCCGCATGGGCCATGCGCGTCTTGCCAAAGAAGGCGAGGAACAGCGACCGGCCCATGTAGAAGGCCGTCATGATCGCCGTCAGCACCGCCAGCACCCAGAGCACCGTGTAGAACCCGTTCCCCTGGCCGGCCATATAGACGAAGTACAGGATCTCGTCCTTGGAGAAGAACCCGGCAAACGGCACGATGCCCGCAATGGCCAGCGTGGCGGATAGGTACGCAAGGAACGTGAGCGGCATCTTGGACTTTAAGCCGCCCATCTTGAACACGTCCTCCTCGTGGTGCAGAGCGTGGATGATCGATCCCGCCGCGAGGAAGAGGCAGGCCTTGAAGAAGGCGTGGGTGAACACGTGGAAGATGCCCACGGCGAATCCGCCCACGCCGATGGCGAGGAACATGAAGCCGAGCTGGGACACCGTGGAGTAGGCGAGGATCTTCTTGATGCCGCGCTGCGTCAGGCCGACCACCGCCGCCACAAACGCCGTGGCCGCGCCGATCACCGCGATCACCACCAGCGCCGAGGGCGCCAGCATGTAGAGCACGTTGAGCCGCGCCAGCATATACACGCCCGCCGTGACCATCGTCGCCGCGTGAATCAGCGCCGAAACCGGGGTCGGGCCCGCCATGGCGTCGGGCAGCCAGATGAAGAGCGGAATCTGCGCGCTCTTGCCCGTGGCGCCCAGGAACAGCAGCAGCGCCGCCGCCGTGATGATCGCGCCGTTGTAGCCAAAGCCCGCGGGCACCTCGCCCACGGAAAGCTTGTGGATCACTTCCTGGAAGTCCAGCGTGCCAAGTCCCCAGAACAGCAGCCCCATGCCCAGGATCAGGCCGAAGTCGCCGACGCGGTTCGCCACGAAGGCCTTCTTGCCCGCGTCGGAACACGACAGCTTCTCGTTGAACGGGCGGTCGTAGTAGTATCCAATGAGCAGGTAGGAGCAAAGGCCGACGCCCTCCCACCCGATGAACATCACGGCGAAGTTGGCGCCGAGCACCAGCGTGTACATCGACGCGGCGAAGAGCGCCATGTAGCTGAAGAAGCGCGCATAGCCCTCGTCCAGCACCACGTGGCCGTTGCGCTCCTCCTTCATATAGCCCGTGGCATAGATGAACACCAGCGTGCCGACGAAGCTGACGAACATCAGGAAGACGGCGGTGAGTTGGTCCACGTGGAGCGCGAGGTCGATGACCATCGACTTCTCTCCGGAGAAGACCGCGGGAATATCGATCCAGCGCCACAGCGAAACGTAGCCGCCCTGGCCGCCGCGGAACTCCGTCTCCCAGGGCTTCACATTGGCGGGGTCGGCGACGCGGATGAAGGTGTACTGCGCCTTCATCGCCTCCTGGCCCTCGTGGCTCAGGCCGTTCCAGTAATTCATCCCCGCGTCGGCGCTATGCGTCGCCGCGTGGGCGTGCTCGGTGGCGGCATGGTCGCCGCCCTCGTGGTCGCCGTGCGCGATGTGCGGCGCGGCGGACTTCACCTGCATGAAAACGAGCGTGGCGATGATGAACGTGGAGCCCATCGCGCCCGCGGAAATCAACCCCGCCAGCGCGCCAAGACGCTTGCAGAAGACACCGTTGACCAGGGCGGCCAGCGCCATGATCGCGGGAATAAGCCAGACGAATCCAATCGCGTCCATGCGGGTCAGGAGCCTCCTGCGCCGACGGGCGCGCTTCCGAGGGATAGGGAGATGATATTCTGCCAGGGAATGAGCGTGCGGCGCACCGGCTCCACATCGATGGACTGCGCTTCTGCGTCCACCAGCAGGCCCCGCTCCGTCACGTCCAGAATGTTAATCACATTCACGTCCGCCGCCGGACCAGCCTGCCATTGGGACTGGGAGCGCGAGACGAGGAAATACGGAAGCTCGCGGAACTCCACCTCCACGTGCGGCGCCGCGCAGACATCCACGGCGTCCAGCAGGTCGCGCAGCGCGGCCTCTGCGCGAGGCGTGCATCGGCAGGGCGAAAGCATCAGGGCGCGATCCCGCTGGCCAGGTGCTGGCCGACGCCGATGAAGAGCCACGGCAGCAGGCCGAGGACGAAGATCAGGATCCCCGCGCCGATCAGGTACATGCGCGTGAAGGAGGCGCTGGTGAACAGGCCGCACTGGTGGGCGCCCGTTCCACAGAGCGCCACGGCGCCATCCCCGGTCTCCGGCTCGCGCATGAACATCCGCGTCACCAGGCCGAGGTAGTAGAACGCCGACACCACGGAGGCCAGCACGGCGATCACCACCACGGCGGTGAAGCCATACTGCACGCCCTCCTTGAAGAGGTAGAACTTGCCCATGAACCCGATCGTCGGCGGCGTGAAGCCGATGCCCACCAGGCTGAACATCGCGATGCCCATGCCGAAGGCCGCGCCCGGGTTGCGCCAGAACAGGCCGCGATAGGCCTCCATGTTGGACTCGCCGTCCAGGTGATACGCCAGCCCGAAGGCCAGCACGTTCATGATCGTATATCCGCCGAGGTAGAGCGCGATGGCCTGACGCACTGTTGCCGTCGCCGTCGCCAAATCGTCGCCCTGAAGCAGCGCCGGCAGGGAGACGATCACCAGCACGCCAACCATCATGTAGCCCGTGTGCGCGACGGAGGAGTAGGCCATCATGCGCTTGAAGTCCTTCTGAACCAGCGCCGCCAGATTCCCCCAGATCATCGAGACGATGGCAACCAGCCCGATGATGAATGCGGCGGAACCGGCAAACGGCTCCCAGAAGGAGAGCGCCGTGACCAAGTGAATCAGGAAAGCGAACGCCGCGACTTTGGAACCCGTGGCGATCATCATCGCCGTGGGCGTATTGGCGCCTTGGTACACGTCGGGCGCCCACATGTGGAAGGGCGCAAGGGTCAGCTTGAAGCAAAGCCCGGCGAAAACCAGCGTGAAGCCCAGGTATATCCACACCGGGTTGACGGCAACCGTCTCGCCCGTGATGAGCGTGTTGTAGCCGCTCGCCAGCACCTGGCCCATCAGATCGAGCCGCGTCGTCTGCGTGGCGCCATAGAGGAAGGCCATGCCGAACACCAGCAGCGCCGATGCAAAGGCGCCGAGGATGAAATACTTGAAGGCGGCCTCGGCGGCGCGCCCGCTGCGCCGGTCGATCCCGGTAAGCACATAGAGCGAGAGCGACATGATCTCCAGAGAGATAAACGCCGTGAGCAACTCGTTGGACATCGCGAGGAGGCACATGCCCAGCGAAGCGAAGATGATCAGCGTGTAGAACTCGCCCGAGGGGATGTTGCGGCGCTCGATCAGGCGCGGGGCCAGAATCACCATCAGCAAGCCCGCAAAGAGGCAGACGATGCAGCAGATCTGGGCGAAGAAATCGCCGTAGAAGGCGCCCTCGACAAACGGACGCGACGGCACGAGGCCCAGGAAGAACGATGCGATGGCGGCGATGAGAGTGACGCCGGCGATCGGCGGCAGGATTCGGCGGCTGCCCTTCTTGTCGCTGGCGGCATCGGCCACCAGGCAAACAATTCCCCCCAGGAGGAGGATCAGGAAGGGGGCCAGCGATGCCAGACTGATGTCTGGCACGTAGGCGACGATGTCCTGGATTTCCTTGTTGATCGGGTTCATGCTGGTTGCGGGTTCGCTTTCGGAATCAGCCGTGGAGGGAATCGTGCTCGTCGACGCGGATGTGGTGCTTGCCGCGGAAAAGCGAAATGAAGATCGCGAGGCCAACGCCCGCCTCTGCCGCGGCCACCGTCATGATGAACAGAACGAGGATGCCGCCGGAGAGAAGGCCCAGCTCGTAGGCAAACGCGACGAACGCCAGGTTGGCGGCGTTCAGCATCAGTTCCACGCTCATGAACAGCGAGATGGCGTTGCGCTTCCACATGACGCCCAGGATGCCGATGGTAAAGAGGAGGGCGCTCAGCAGGAGGTTGGCTTCGAAGGTCAGTTCCATCGGTGGATCAGGCGACCTCCTCTTCGATCAGGATCTCGTTGCCGTCCTCGTCCTTGCGGCGCGCCATCACGATGGCGCCGATCACGGCGACCAGCAGCAGCACCGACGTCAGAAGGAAGGGAGCGATGTATTCGGTGAGCATCAGCGTCGCCAGCAGGATGACCTCCGGCGTTTCGCGGGCCGCGATGGCGGCCTCCTTGGCGGCGGTGGCCTTGGTTCCGCCCGAGACGGCGAAGATCTGGATCCCCGCGGCAAGCACGAAGAAGAACACGATCGCCAGCGCGCCGCCCCAGAACCGCGCGTTGCGCAGGTACCACGGCGTCGTCTCGCGCTCGCGCAGGTTGAGCATCATGATCACGAAGAGGAACACCACCATGATCGCGCCGGCATAGACCAGGATCTGGATCAGCGCCACGAACTCCTGGCGCATCATCAGGTAGTTCACCGCGATGCAGAACATCACGCCGACCAGGCACATGGCGCTGCTGACGGTGTTCCTGTTGAGGAGCACGCCGAGGCCGAAGGCCACGGTGATCAGGAAGAGGAGCGTATAGACAAGTCCGGCCATCGGTCGTCCGTTCGTGTGGCGCCCGGAGGCGCCGGGGTCAGTGCTTCGCCGCCCAGGGGTCCGACTTCGCCTCGGCGTCGGACTCGGGGGTCACGTGGGAAATATAGGGATCGTAGTCGTGGTAGGTGCCGAAGCCCATTTCCACCGGGTCCAGCATGTCTTCCTTGGCCGCCACCGTGTCCGTCCGGCGGTCCATGGCCAGCTCGTAGGTCGGCCCCATGATGATGGCGTTCTCGGGACAGGCCTCCTCGCAGAAGCCGCAGAAGATGCAGCGCAGCAGGTGGATCTGGTAGATCTCCGCATAGCGCTCGCCCGCCGAAACCTGATGCTCCGGCGTGTTCTCCGCGGCCTCCAGATAGATCGCCTCCGACGGGCAGACCGCCGCGCAGAGCGAGCATCCGACGCAGCGCTCCAGGCCGTCCTCGTAGCGCTGCAGGCGATGGCGCCCGCGGAAGAACGCGGGCTGCTCGCGCTTCACTTCGGGATACTCCAGCGTCACGCTGCCCTTGCCAGCCAGGTACAGGACCATGTGGCGGGTGGCGATCGAGGCGCCCTTGAGGAATTCGAGGATCATGATGCGTTCTCCTGGAGGCTCGGCAACTTAGGAAACCAGCGCGGACCGACCGGTGGAGGTCTCCTCCGAATAGTGGCGGTAGTCCCGGGTCATCTGGGCCTTGCGGCGCGGCGAGAAGTACAGCAGGTCCCAGCCGAGGAACAGCGACAGCGTCACGGCGCCAAGGACCCACTTCGTCGCGAGTTCGATCTTTCCGTTCGGCGTCCACATCATGTCCAGCGCCACGGCGACCGCCGTGATCACGAAGTTGATGAGGCCGAAGGGGAGCATGTACTTCCAGCCGATGTTCATGAGCTGGTCATAGCGGACACGCGGCAGCGTGGCGCGCGCGAAGAAGAACAGGAAGATGAAGAACCCGATCTTGGCCGGCATGATCACCAGCGGACCCAGCAGGAACGATCCGATGATCACCACCCAGTCGTATCCGCCCGTTGCCGCGCCGATCGCCACCCAGTCCAGCTGGATCGGCCCGAGGAAACCGCCAAGGAAGAGCGTGGCGCACATCGCGCCCACGATCACCATGTTGACGTATTCGCCCAGAAAGAACAGCGCGAAGCGCATCGACGAGTACTCGGTGTGGAAGCCACCGGTCAGTTCCGCCTCGCCCTCCGCCAAGTCGAACGGCAGGCGGTTGGTCTCCGCAAACATTGCGACGATGAACAGGATGAACGCCACCGGCTGGGCCACCACGTTCCAGTTCCAGAAGCCGCCGCGCTGGCCGTCCACGATGGAATACAGGTTCAGGCTGCCGCTGAGAAGCACCACGCCGATAATGGCGAGGGAGAGCGTGATCTCGTAGCTGATCATCTGCGCCGAGGCGCGGATTCCGCCGAGGAGCGACCACTTGTTATTCGACGACCAACCCGCCAGCGTGATGCCGTAAACGCCCACCGACGTGATCGCGAGCACATACAGGATGCCGACGTTGGGGTTCGAGATGGCCAGGGCGATATGCTTGATCGCGCCGTTGGGACCAACCATCGCCGGATCGAGGCGCAGGAAGTTGCCCATCGCCGCCAGATTGTTCCCCTCGATCAGCGGGCCGACGGGAATTAGGCACAGCGCGAGGAACGCGGGAATCACCACGAGGCCCGGCGCCATCAGGTACAGGACGCGGTCCACGCCACTGGGCAGGATCTCTTCCTTGAAGAAGAGCTTCACGCCGTCCAGGAAGCCGTGCAGGATGCCGAACGGGCCCGCGCGGTTGGGGCCCGGGCGATCCTGGACCCAGCCAATCATCTTGCGCTCGAGAAGGATCAGGATCGGGATGACCTGAAGCAGGCCACCGAGAATCAGCAGGATCTTGACCAGCGCCGCCACGATGATAAAGGCGTAGGTGGCACCAATGAGGGGATCGTTGCTAAGGAAACGGCCGATGAAATCGAAGAGGGGCTGAAGGCTAAAGGGTAGCTGCATTCGACCGGCCTTGGATATTTGGGCTTGGTGACAGCGGGGGCCTGGGGTTTGGGAATTTTTTCACAAACTCGCCCCGTTTCAAATAAGCCCTGAAAATGCGCCGCCATTAACGGCGTGGCGTTCCCGTGCGTCAAGGGTGGTTTGATCCGCCGATTCGCCGCGCCCGGTGAACCGGTTCCTCTGATACTAGCCGACTTCCACGGGCTCCCTGGCCACCACTTCCAGCCGCGCCGTGACCGCGGAGACCTGATTCCGGAAGCTGATCGGTCCAAGCCCCTCGGGAACATACAACACCCCCGGGGCTGGCCCCCGGCGGACAATCACGTCCACCTCGTGGCTTTCGCCGTTGATGTGGAGGATCGCCCGGTGGCGGGCAAACGGGTCCTCGATGCCGAGGCCCTTCGCATCCGCCGGGTTGATCTCCGCATAGGGGGTCGCCTTGAGCATCTCGGCGATGGAAGCGTTGTTCAGGTGATAGTCGTCTCCCTGGCCGTGGGCGCCCCATGTCACCAGAAACTCGCCATCGGCCGCAGGGGCTGACGGAGCGGGAAGGCCCGCCGCCTCGACGGCCTCGCCCTTCCAGCGCAGATGAGCGCCGTCGATCCGGTAGTCACCGGGGTTGTACAGCGGCGAGTGCTTGCGCGCGCCACCCGGATCGGAGATCGACACATCGTTGCGCGGCCCGCGCAGGTTCATGGCCTGAAAGGAGCCTTGGAAACCCGGCGCGATCAGCGGCATCATCTCGGCAAACACGTCGGCGACGCTCTCATAGTCGAACTCGTCGGAGCCCATCAGCGTGGCGATTCCGGTGAGGGCCTCCCACTCCGGCCGGCTGCCGCCGGCGGGGGGCTCGGCCTCGGTCAGGCGGGCCAGATTGCCCTCGAGGTCGGCATAGGTGCCGTCCTTCTCCAGATTGGAGGCCGCGGCGAGGAACACCGTGGCGTGAGCGGCGAAGTCGGACTCGAAGAGGTCGGAAAGAACGAAGAACTCCAGCTTCTGCAACGCCGCGATCAGGCGCTCGCGATCGGCGTAGGCATGAAGCGTATCGGCCCCAAGCGCCACCAGCGCGCGGATGCGGCCCGACTCGATGGCCTCGATCAACCCGTGGGCCGCAAGGCCACCATCGGTCGGGAGCGACACATTTGCATCGACGCCCCACGCCTGGCGAACGCGCTTCTCGTCAGAGGGAAGAACCCCCGGCTGCGCACCCACCGCATACAGCCCGAAGGCGTTCCGCGCGCGCAGTGTGGGAGTGTAGCCCCACGCGGCGCCGAGCGCCGCCTTGAGCCCCAGCGCGGCGGGGACCTCGGAGGCTAGACCCCGGCTTCCCATGTCATCGAGATTGTGGATCAGCAGCCCCTTGCGATAGGAGGCGGAGAGCAGTTCGACCAACTGGCCGACGCGCTCGGCGGTGACATTGAGAAGTCCCGCCAGCTCGTCCTTCGCGGCGGCGGTGCCACCGATGGCCTTTGCAAGAAGCGAGAGAACCTTGGCGATGGCGCCCGGCTGGCAGTGGAAACGCCACGCGGTCTCTGCCGAGAGGTAGGGATCGTGATGATGGCCGAGGAGCACGAGGGGCTTGCCGTTGAGGCGGGCGTGCTCCCTAACACGCATCGCAAAGACCGGCGTCGTGTGAAGGTAGTCGCCGCTGAGGACGATGGCCGCGTCGAAGCCATCCTCCAGATCGCCATCGGCGTGCTGGATCGCCACCGTGGCGGCGTCGGCGGACTCCTGAGTATCCAGCGAAACGCGCCAGTCGATATTGTCGGTGCGGAGCACCGTGCGCGCGAACTTCGCGGCGAGGTAGCCCTCCTCCATCGTGGCGCGCGGGCTGACGAGGACGGCGATGCTATCGCCACCGCTCGCGGACTTCACGCGGCCAAGGCCCTCCGCGGCTTGGCGGACAGCCTCGGTAAACGAAGAGGGAAGCGGCGATCCGCCGATGCGGATGCGGCTTTCGTCCCAACGCGACTCGTGGCGGGAGAAGTCCGAGCCAAAGCGCGTGATATTGTCGATGAACTCCTCGGTGTCCTCGTTGACCGTATAGCCGTCGTGGATCTTGCGGGAGGGCGGCGTCGTGCGGTAGAGCTTCCCGTTGCGGGTCCAGTGCGTGACCTTCGCGCCGCTGGCGTCCCAGATGCTGGTGGACTGCGTCTGGAGCAGCTCCCACACGCGGGCCTTGAAGCGGAACGGCTTGCTGGTGAGGCAGCCGACCGGGCAGATGTCGATCACGTTGCCGCTGAGAATATTCGAGACGGGCCCCTGACCGAAGGTGCCGATGTAGTTCCCCTCGCCGCGGTCGAACACGCCCATGACGTGCTCGCCGGCGACCTCGTCGCAGAAGCGGACGCAGCGCGTGCACATGATGCAGCGGTTGCGCTCGATGTCGATCAGCGGGTCGGCCTGGGGCTTGGTGAACTTGCGCTTCTTGTCGACCATGCGGGCGTGGCCGGTGCCGTACTCCATGCTGTAGCGCTGGAGCATGCACTCCCCGCCGCGGTCGCAGATCGGGCAATCGAGCGGGTGATTCGCCAGCAGGAACTCCATCATGCCATTCTGGCATTCCTTCGCCAGGGCGGAGTCGGTGAACACGTGCATCCCCGCGCTGATGGGGGTTTGGCAGCCGATGACGGGCTTGGGCGCGGGGGAAAGCTTGCCGTCGCGGCCCGGCATGTGGACCTCGACCAGGCAGAGGCGGCAGTTGCCCGCGACGCTGAGCGAGGGGTGCCAGCAGTAGTGGGGCACATAAACGTCCTCCCGCGCGGCCACGGTAATGATCGTCTCGCCCTTGAATCCGGTGACCTCGCGGCCATTGAGGACGATCTTGACCTGCTCGGTGCCGGGCTTGAGCGCGGGATGGATGGTTTGATCGGACATGGGGTTCCTGCCGGTGGATGGAGCCGCGGAACGCAACGCGGGCTGTGCCCCGCCCCGACGCGGGGCTGGCAGAGGCTTGTGAATTTCTTCACAAGACCCCGCGCGAGCAACGGGAAAGATGGGCGCCACCCCGGCGAAGCCGTCTCGATGTGCGGCGCCGGTCCAAGGAAATTTGGCCCGCATCTGGCGCTCAAAGGGCAAGTTCACCGCACCGCCCACCCGAAAGGCCACTCCGTGGACCTCCGCTCCGACCAGCCGTTCGCGCTCCTCAAGAACGGCCTGGGCGAGGCGTTTCCGCCGCTTGGGAAGGCAGAACGCTGCGACGTGGCCGTGATTGGCGCGGGTATCAGCGGGGCGCTGGTGGCGGATGAGTTGGTGGCGAACGGGCTGGATGTCGTCGTGATCGACAAGCGCGACGCCGGGCACGGGAGCACGGCGGCCAGCACGGCGCTGCTTCAATACGAGGTGGACACGCCGCTTTCCCGGCTGATCCCCTTGGTGGGTCGCGACCACGCGCTGCGGGCCTATCGGCTTGGGGTGGAGGCACTGGAGCATATCCACGACGCGGTGCGGGGCCTTGGCGCCGAATGTGGATATGCCGCCCGGCCAAGCCTTTTCGTGGCCCGCCACGAGCGCGATGTGCGGCTGGTGGAGGAGGAATACAAGCTCCGCCGCGAAATCGATCCCAAGCTCAAGTACCTGGACGCGGGTGCAATAGCCGAGCGCTTTCCCTTTGATGGCGCGGCCGCGCTCTACTCTCGGATCGGGGCCGAGGTGGACTGCTATCGCCTCTGCCACCTGCTCCTGAAGCGCGCCGAAAAGCGCGGCGCCCGCGTCCACGACAACACGGCGGTGAGCAAGGTCGTCAGGGCGCGCGGCGGCTTTCGCATCCAGACCGACCGCGAATTCGACGTGACGGCGCGGACCGTCGTCTTCTGCACCGGATACGAGTCGCGGGAGTTCATCCCCCGCGAGAACACCGGCTGCCTGAGGTCCACCTATGTCGTCGCCAGCGAGCCGATCGCCGACTTCTCCACCTGGCCGGACCGCTGCCTGATCTGGGAGACGGGGCATCCCTACTACTACCTGAGAACCACCGCCGACAACCGCGCCTACATCGGCGGCCTCGACGACGACTTCCGCTCGCCCAAGCTCCGCGACGCCGCGGTTCCCCGCAAGGCCGGCATTCTGGTGCGCCGCTTTCGCTCGATGTTTCCCGACATCCCCTGGGAAACCTACTGCGCGTGGGGCGGCACCTTCGGCGAGACCAAGGACGGCCTCGCCTACCTCGGCGAGGCCCCCTCCCTCCCCGGAGCCTTCTTCGTCCTCGGCTACGGCGGCAACGGCATCACCTACAGCGCCATCGCCGCGCAGTTGGCGCGGGACTTTGTGCTGCGGCGGAAGAATAAGGACGTGGATATTTTTCGGTTTGGGCGGTAGGGGCGGCGAGGCGTTCTCGACGCAACCCCCATACCACGCGCGCCATCCTCGACGCCCAATCGGCCAAGACGACCGAGGTGGGTGGGGAAAAAAAGTGCTACGACGCGGGGAAGAAAGCGCCACATCTCCTATGATTCGCGCCCCGAAGTCCGAACACTCGTACCGCTCCACCACCGTCCCCGCGCGGTCCGTCGCGAAGAGCACCGTGCCCGCGTCGGCGGCGTGGAGGTAGAAGTCCTTCGAATCCCATCCGTAGTCGGGGTTGGCGGCGCCGATGCCGGGGGCCAGGGTGTCGAGAACCCTCACCAGCTCGCCGTGGTCCCCAAGGCGCCCCTCGGCAAGGCCAACGGATACGCGCTCGCCAAATGGGCGCGGCTATATGTCTGTACAACCAACGGACGCATCCTCATCGACAGCAACGCCGTCTCGGCGTGGCTCGCGCCCTCGCGCCGGTCTCAACCTGTGGGACTAGGCCACCGACCTGCTGACCCGAATCCCCTCGCACCCCATCAACCGCCTCTAAGACCTGCTGCCCGACAACTGGAAGATCAACAACCCCGCCTGACCAACCCGCCCCCCCGGCTTCGGTCGCATAACCACGCAAGAACTTCCACCATGGGTGTGGCGGGACGGTTACACGGCGCACGCTCTCGTGGGACAGAGTGCAAAAGCTCCTCGACACATGGCTTCCCCGGCCCCGCATCCTCCACCCACACCCAAACCAACGCCTTGTCGTCAACTATCCAAGGTAGGAGCCGTGTGCGGTAACGCCGCACGCACGGATCTGCGCGGGGGGCACCCAGCAACGGGTGTCCCTACCGCGATCGAATAGATCAGCTCACTTAGCATTCGAGCCATCTTCACGGCTACTTTTAGCAATGTGGCTTTTCCTCAGCTTCCGCATGTAATCCATTGCGACACTCTCCTGTCCGTCATGGACAGATATTACTGCTGTGAAATGGTCCAGCGGCAATACAAGTAAGTGGAGATGCTGAGCTGCACGCTCAGGCAAAGGCACCTCAAAAATTCCATCCTTCTTAGCGAGCTTAGGACCCGCAAAGCACTTGAGAAGCTGGTCTGTTAGGGCGATAACTTCATCTTGGTTAGTATTCACTGTAGCAGGTTTCGCTGCAGAGATCAGAGCCACTGTGATGTTTACGTCGGGGTCGTACTCACCAACTACATGATAAGGTTGAAGGCATTGAACCAGAGACTGGCCCGCATGATTGAAATCAGACGGACTATCAACCCTTTCGTTGCATGAGCAGAGTAGAAGTACAGCCAAAACTAAAAGTGTGAGTGTTCTCATGGCCGCGGCTCCATGGGGAGTTGACCCGCATCCAAAGCGTCATGACAACCTTCCACGCAATCCTCCCCTCTACAGGCAAGGTCAAGACCGACGTTGTTGGCATTCAGGTCATACTCCGTAGCACCGCGCCCCGTGAAAATATCGAGTCCTTCCTTGTTGGCCCCTACAATATACGCAGCGAGGGCGCCACATTGTTTGGCGATCTCACAAGAGGCGATACAGTGCTTTAACTTGTCGTTTGCTTTCCAATCGTCCCAAGATAATGCGTAAGCTGCCCCTGCCGCGAGCGCACAAATGACTTCCGGGATCAACTCTCCAACTGTTGTATCTTCAGTTCCGAAAGGATCAACTCTCTGCACGGGATGCTGCCGTGCTACGCTAAAGCGGTGTTCCCGGTATACCCTTCTTGGCGCGCTACTCATAAACGTCCCCGTCTCCCCACTATACCACCGCTGGTACATATAGACCAGCCCGGTATCGCCATCCAGTTCCTTCGTATTATGCCCCCAACTGCTCCTCTCCGCCAGCGAGTCGGTCCAGGCGCCGGAGGTCCAGCTTGCCATCTCGTTGCCGAAGGCGTCGGCGTGGCGGGTGTCGGCGACGGCGGCGCTCGCGTTCGTCGCGAGCATCAC
>Ga0105049_10000807_pt1 | contig 35409 bp, 30 predicted proteins | sample MAT06_FD_78087 | JGI IMG/M metagenome (GOLD analysis project Ga0105049, IMG submission 78087) | Freshwater microbial communities from Lake Fryxell liftoff mats and glacier meltwater in Antarctica - MAT-06 | ecosystem: Environmental > Aquatic > Freshwater > Ice > Liftoff microbial mat | place...
CCAGCACAAAGACATTGCCCCCGGCGATGTCGGCGTTGTTGGAAAAACTCAGGACATTGATCCCGGCTGAAGCAACCGCCAGACCGACGGCGTTCGACTCTTCTGCCCGCAATGGCCCGATGATGATCCTGGCCCCGTCGGCAACGGCTTGCTGCGCCACGGCAGCAGCTTGCCCGGGCTGTGACGCGGTGTTGTAGACCCGCAGGTCGATCTGGACATCACCCAGATCGGCAATCGCCAGCCGCGCCGCATTTTCAAAGTTGCGCGCCAACAGGTCGTCGCCGGCATCGGCGGAACCACCGGGCACCAGCAGGGCTACCGGAACCGCGTTGCGGGTGTTGATGCTGGGGCCGCCGCCACCGCCGCCACCGATGGGCGCGGTGCCACAGGAGGCCAGCCACAGTGCCGCCAGCAGCACGGCGACACGTCCGATGGACTTGCGGGCAGTCGTCAAGGGGTGAAACATGATCGGTCCTCGTTTTTCGAAGGCTACAGGTCGGTGGTCACTGGGAACGGGCAGACTGGGTCGGGCGCGGCGGCTCTTGCGGTGGTTGCAGGTAAAACCCTATTGAGTTCAGACCGGGATGTAAACTTTGCAAGAGGCCCAACCGATGCCTTCCGATGATCCCGATGGCGGGACCGGCGAGAAAGAGCCGCTGTTCCAGCCCGATCTCAGCCATCCGCCAGCCGCTGGCCTGCATTTCGTGGCGACCCCGATCGGGGCAGCGCGTGACATCACCCTGCGGGCACTCGATCTCTTGGCCACCGCCGATGTGCTGGCGGCCGAAGATACCAGGACGCTGCGGCATCTGATGGCAATCCATGGTGTGCGGCTCGGAGACAGGCCGCTGGTCGCCTATCACGACCATAACGGCGCGGCACAGCGGCCCCGCCTGCTGGCGGCGCTGGCAGCGGGAAAAAGCATCGCCTATGCCTCGGAAGCCGGAACCCCGCTGATCGCCGACCCCGGCTTTCAACTGGGCCGAGCCGTTGTCGATGCCGGCCACCGGGTCTTTGCCGCCCCGGGGGCATCCGCCGTGCTGGCGGCGCTGACCGTATCGGGCCTGCCGACCGACCGGTTCCTGTTTGCCGGATTTGCCCCGGTGACAGCCGGAGCGCGGCAAAAGTTTCTGACGGAACTGGCCGAAACCAATGCCACGATCGTGATTTATGAATCACCCAAACGCGTTAGGAAAATATTCGTCGAAATTGTGCAATACTTCGGAAAGGACAGACGGGCGGTGATCTGCCGGGAACTGACCAAGCGATTCGAAGAGGTGGTCAGAGGGACGGCAGGCGAACTGCTGGTATGGCTGGAAGACCGCCCCATCAAGGGTGAAATCGTGATTCTGATCGACCGGGCACCGGAGCGGCAGTTGGACGTGGCGGGGTTGGGGGCGGCAATCGTGGCGGCACTTGCGGTTCATTCGCTGAAAGACGCCGTTGCTCTGGTGGCCGAGCAAACCGGAACACCGCGCCGTGTCGTGTATCAGGCGGCTTTGAAACTGGGGGATACAGAATGAACGGGTCGGTTTCCTACCATTCCGGATTTGTTGCCGAAGGGGCGGTTGCAGCCCGGTATCAGGCGAGTGGCCGACCGATTGCCGCGCGGCGCTGGCGTGGCAGTGGTGGTGAAATAGATCTGATCGCCCGTGACGGATCCGGGTTGATCTTCATCGAGGTCAAGAAAAGCCGGTCGTTTGCCCGCGCGGCGGAGCAGGTGTCGCGCCGCCAGATCGAGCGTATCTACGCCTCCGCTGCGGAATTCCTGTCAGGCGAACCGCGCGGGCAGGATACCGATGTGCGCTTTGATGTGGCCTTGGTTGACGAAACCGGCCAGATCCGGATCGTTGAAAATGCCTTTGGCTTCTGATCGAAGCTGCGTGACAATTCCTGGCTGACAATTGCAACTGCCCGTTGGCTGCGCCATGTAGGTCTGGCACAGGGAGGGCAGAATGAGCCTAAGTATCGCTTTTCAGATGGACCCGATCGGATCGGTCAACATCAATGCCGACAGCACTTTCCGGCTGGCAGAAGAGGCGCAGGCCCGTGGCCACCGGCTGTTTCACTATACACCCGACCATCTGTCATTCCGCGAAGGCCGGGTGTTCGCCCGTGGCCAGGATATCGTGGTGCGGCGGGTCATCGGCGATCATGTCAGCTTTGGCCCCGACCGCGACCAGGATCTGGCCGATGTTGATGTGGTCTGGTTGCGCCAGGATCCGCCGTTTGACATGGGATATATCACCACGACCCACCTGCTGGACCTCATCCATCCCGCGACTTTGGTGGTCAACGATCCGTTCTGGGTGCGCAACAGCCCGGAAAAGCTGCTGGTGTTGCGGTTCCCGGACCTGATTCCCCCGACAATGATCGCCCGCGATCTGGCCACCATCCGCGGCTTCAAAGCCACCCATGGCGACATCATCCTGAAGCCGCTGTATGGCAACGGTGGTGCCGGGGTGTTCCGGCTCGACCCCAATGACCGCAATCTGGCATCGCTGCATGAGCTGTTTGTCGGCATGAGCCGCGAACCCCTGATCGTGCAGAAGTTTCTGCCCGACGTGGCCTTGGGTGACAAGCGGATCATTCTGGTAAATGGTGAACCGGTCGGTGCCATCAACCGTGTGCCGCAGCCCGGCGAAACCCGGTCGAACATGCATGTCGGCGGCCGCCCGGAAAAGGTCGGGCTGACGGTGCGCGACGACGAGATCTGTGCCTCCATCGGCCCGGTGCTGCGGGAAAAGGGCCAGATTTTCGTCGGTATCGACGTGATCGGCAATTATCTGACCGAGATCAACGTCACCTCTCCCACCGGCATACAGGAGCTGGAGCGGTTTGACGGGGTGAACATCGCCGCCCGGATCTGGGATGTGATCGAAGCGAAGCGGGGGCGGTAGAGGGCCCGTAGCCAGCGCCCGTTTCCCAGCGGCGGCTGCGTTCGTGAGGATTTCGGCCAAGAAAGTCCCGGGCACGGAGGAGCTATTGTTTTGCCGTGATGGCCAGCCGAAAACTGACCGCTTCGGCGACATGGGGGAGGCGCACGCTCTCTGCCCCCTCAAGGTCGGCAATCGTGCGCGCCACCCGCAAGACCCGGTGGTAGCCCCGGGCGGTCAGGCCAAAACGTTCGGCTACCCGCATGAGCAATGCCTGACCTTCGGGGTCAGGGGCGGCGATCTGTTCGAGGAGCGTGCCTTCGGCATCGGCATTGACCCTGATGTAGGGCGTTGCGGCAAAGCGGTCGGATTGACGCGTGCGCGCCATGGCCACCCGGGCGGCGACTTCGGCAGAGCTGTCGCCCGAGGCTGGAAGGTCAAGATCGGTATAGGCCACCGGCGGCACGTCAACCCGCAGGTCGAAGCGGTCCATCAAGGGGCCCGAGATCCGGCCAAGGTAATCCTCGCCGCAGAGCGGTACCCGGGCGCAGGCGCGTGACGGGTCGGCCAGGTAGCCGCATTTGCACGGGTTGGCCGCCGCCACCAACAGGAACCGGCAGGGGTAACGCACATGGGCATTGGCGCGCGCTACCATGATCTCGCCGGTTTCGATCGGTTGGCGCAGGGTTTCCAGCACCGTCCGGGGGAATTCGGGAAATTCATCCAGAAACAGCACGCCATTGTGGGCAAGGCTGATTTCTCCGGGTTTGGCGCTGCGCCCGCCACCGACGATGGCAGCCATCGACGCGGTATGATGCGGTTCGCGGAACGGGCGTTGCCGCGAGATGCCGCCCTGATCCAGAAGCCCCGACAGCGAATGGATCATCGAGGTCTCCAGCGCCTCGGCCGGAGACAGCGGCGGCAATATCCCCGGCATCCGCGCCGCCAGCATCGACTTGCCGGAGCCGGGCGATCCCACCAGCAGCATATGGTGGCGCCCTGCCGCCGCTATTTCCAGCGCGCGTTTCGCCCGTTCCTGGCCCTTGACGTCGCGCAGGTCGCGCTGGTGCGGCGGTGCCAGCACTTCGCCGGGCTTGGCGGGGGTCAGCGGGGCCTGTCCGGTATAGTGGCGCACCACCTCGGTCAGGGTCGATGCGGCCAGCACAGCGGTGCCGCCGACCCAGGCCGCCTCGGCACCACATTCGCGCGGGCAGAGCAGCACACATTCGTGTTCCGCCGCCGCCATCGCTGCAGGCAGCGCCCCGATCACCGGAACCAGTTTGCCATCGAGCGACAGTTCACCCAGCGCCACGGTTCCCTCCACCTCTTCCTTTGGCAGGATCTCCAGCGCCGCCAGCAGCGCCAGCGCAATCGGCAGGTCGAAATGCGAGCCTTCCTTGGGCAGGTCCGCGGGGGAAAGGTTGACGGTGATCCGTTTCGACGGCAGGGCAATCGACATCGCAGTCAGCGCAGCGCGGACCCGTTCGCGCGCTTCTGACACCGCCTTGTCGGGCAGGCCGACGATGGTAAAGGCCGGAAGGCCGGCGGCAATGGCGCATTGCACCTCTACCAGCCGCGCCTCGACCCCTTCAAAGGCCACCGTAAAGGCCCGCGCAACCATTCCTGCCCCCGTTCACCTTGGTTAACGGCTAGGGTCGATAGGTTGAGGAAAGGTAAATTTCTGCGCGGCTCAGTGCGACGTCAGCGCCATGAACTCTGGCCAGGCTTCGGGGTCGGCCACGGTCTTGTCGCGGCAAAAGGCGTTGCAAAAGCCCCAGACCCTGCCCCCCAGTTCCATGAATTGGGCGACGGGCTTGCCGGAATAGGGGCAGAGCGCGTTGACCGATGGCCCCTCGGCCACAGCCCTTGCGGCAAGCGGCACCGGGCCGGGCCACGGGCCACGGGCGTAGGGCCGGTCGTAGAACGGCTGGTCAGCACCATCCACCAGCCCCATCGCCCGCCATTTTCGGAATGAGGGGTGGGCAAGATGGGCTGCGACATAGGCCATTGCACCAGACCCCACTGGCAGGTTGTAGCCGGCAATCCGCGTTGCCACCGGGGCGAAGAACGCATCCGCCGCCGAATAGGCCCCGCAGAGCCACCGGCCGGCGTTGCCACTCACCGCGCGGGCATTGGCCCATATCACCTCCAGCCGCGCCAGATCGGCCAGAACCGCAGGCGGCGGCGCGCAATCGACGTAGGCCAGCCGCAGGTTCATCGGGCAATGGCTGCGCAGCGCCGCAAAGCCTGCGTGCATTTCAGCCGCCAGTGACCGGGCGGTGGCGCGGGCACGCGGATCCTGCGGCCAAAGGCCCGCATCGGGGTGGCGGCTGGCCAGTTCTTCGGCAATCGCAAGGCTTTCCACAATGACAGTGCCATCATCGAGGCGGACCGCCGGGGCGGTGCGTGCCGGTACGAATTCGCGGAGCAGGTATGCCAGTTCATCGGTATAGAGCCGTGCGGTCCGGCAGGTGACCGGAATGCCGAAGGCATCGAACAGCAGCCAGCCGCGCAAAGACCAACTGGAATAGCCGCGATCTCCGATGGCAAGTGTATAGCTCATCCGTTTCTCCATTTTGGCGCAGGGTAGCCATGGCAAGGCGCAAGGAACATCTCGGAATTGTGCGGCGCGCCATCAGGGAAGGTGATTTATCCGCACCGGGTGCCACCGTCCGCTTTCATGGTGCAGTTCGGTGATCGACAGGTTGGCGATGTCGTGGGCCAGCGTGTCCAGCGCGGTCAGGTTGGCCGCGATTTGAACCTGAGTCAGGATCACACCGAAATGGGCGACGGCGATGATATGGTCCTGTGGATGGGCGCGGCCAAGGGCCGCAACCCGGGCTGAAACCCGGGCCGACAGCATATTCCAGCTTTCGCCGTCCGGCGGTGCGGCATCGCCGACGCCATCCCAAAAGGCGCGCGACAGGTCGGGGTCGCGGGTGCTGACCTCGGCAAACCCCAGCCCTTCCCATGCGCCAAAGTTGAATTCGCGCAGGGCGGGGTCGTCGGGCAGGCGGCGGCGGGTGGCCGACAGGGTGTCGGCGGTGGCAGAGGCGCGGATCAGGTCGGATGCCACCACCAGCGCCCCCGGTGGCAATGCAGCATCCAGCCGCGCGATCCGTGCCAGGTCTGACAGATCGGCGGGCACATCGCGCCAGCCGCAAAAGCTTTTCTGATGGGTCGGGCCGTGGCGGACCCAATGCCAGACCGTCATGGCAACTGCCCTTTCAGCACCAGCGGCAGCCCTGCCACCACCAGCAAAGCCAGATCGGCGGCGGCGGCAAGCCGCTGGTTCAGCAAACCCTGCACGTCGCGGAAGCGGCGCGACAGTGGGTGATCTGGCACCGGCGACAGGCCAACCTCATTCGACACCACCACCACCGGGGCCGGGCTGGCGGCAATGTTCAGCAGCAAACGGTTGGTTTCATGGTCGATATCTCCATCGGCAAACATCAGGTTGCCCAGCCACAGCGTGGCGCAATCCAGCAGAATGGCGGCATCGGAGCTGGCGGCGGCAATGGCATCGGCAACCGCCAGCGGGGCCTCCACCGTCTGCCAGCCCGCGCCGCGCACTGCAATGTGGCGGGCAATCTTGGCGCGCATTTCCGGGTCTGACGCTTGCGCCGTGGCGATATACAGCCTTGGGCGCGCGCTACCTGCCACCAGCGCCTCGGCAAAGGCCGATTTGCCGGAAGCCGCACCGCCCAGCACCAATGTCAGTTTCGCCAGTGCCATGCCGATCCCCTTTGCCCCCCCCTGACTAGCAAGGCCCGGCGCGACCCGGTAGGGCTGTTGTGCTTGCCCCGCCCCCGTTGCCGTCCTAACCTGCCGCCGGACCAAGGAGCGCGGGATGCTGGCTGGCAAGCGAATTCTACTGATCATCAGTGGCGGGATTGCTGCGTACAAGGCGCTGGATCTGATCCGGCGGCTCAGGGAACAGGGCACGCAGGTCACGCCGGTGTTGACCCGTGCGGCAGAGCAATTCGTGACACCCCTGTCGGTTGCAGCACTTGCGGGGGAAAAGCTTTACCGCGATCTGTTCGATCTGACAGATGAGGCAGAGATGGGGCATATTCAGCTGTCGCGCGCCGCCGATCTGATTGTCGTCGCTCCTGCCACTGCCGATCTGATGGCAAAGATGGCGGCGGGGCTGGCGGGGGATCTGGCCTCAACCTTGCTTCTTGCCACCGACAAGCGCGTGCTGCTGGCCCCTGCGATGAACGTGCGGATGTGGCAGCACCCGGCGACGCAGCGCAATCTGGGGGTGCTGCGGAGTGACGGTGTGTTGGTGGTTGGCCCCAATGACGGCGACATGGCCTGCGGTGAATTTGGCCCGGGGCGGATGGCAGAGGTGCCGCAGATCATTGCTGCCATCACCGCTGCCTTGGCGGGCGGCCCGCTGCAGGGGCGGCATGTTCTGGTGACATCCGGCCCGACGCATGAGCCGATTGATCCGGTGCGTTACATCGCCAACCGCTCGTCCGGCGCGCAGGGAACGGCACTGGCGCAGGCGCTGCTGGGGCTGGGAGCAAGGGTGACCTTTGTCACCGGCCCGGCAGCGGTGCCGCCACCCGTGGGGGCTCAGGTGGTGCAGGTGGAAACCGCAGCCCAGATGCTGGCGGCGGTTCAGGCAGCACTGCCCGCCGATGCGGCGGTTTTTGCGGCGGCGGTGGCGGATTGGCATGTTGCCAACGCCGGCGCGCAAAAGATCAAGAAACAGGCGGGGGCGGCCCCGGCGCTGCACTTTGCCGAAAATCCCGATATTCTGGCGACGGTGGCGCTGATGGCGCTGGGCAGACCGCGACTTGTGGTGGGGTTTGCCGCCGAAACCGAAGATCTGGTGGCCGCAGCCACGGCCAAGCGGCTGCGCAAGGGCTGCGACTGGATGGTGGGGAATGATGTCTCTGCCGGAACCGGGATCATGGGCGGCACCGAGAATGAGGTGGTGCTGGTGACGGCTGACGGTGCGGAGGCCTGGCCGCGCATGACCAAGGCGCTGGTCGCACGCCAGTTGGCAGCGCGGATCGCGGCGGCTTTGGCATGAGCGGGCCGGAAATGAGCGTGCCTGACCTGCTGGTGCTATGGGAAGATTGGGCCGACCGCGATCTGGGCCTGCCGGGCTATGAAACGCCGGGTGCCGCCGGGGCCGATCTGCGTGCCAATCTGCCACTTGCCACGCGCGGTGCCGGGTTCCCTCTGGCCCCGATGCAGCGCGCCATCGTGCCGACCGGTCTGCGGGTCGAAATCCCCCCGGGGTATGAGGCGCAGATCAGGCCGCGATCCGGACTGGCGTTGAAACATGGCATCACCCTGCCCAACACCCCCGGCACGATCGACAGCGACTATCGCGGGCCATTGGGGGTTTTGCTCATCAATCTGGGGGCAGAGCCCTATGTGATCCGCCACGGCGACCGCATCGCGCAGATGGTCGTGGCCCCGGTGGTGCAGGCGCGGTTTACCGAAAGCGCGGGCTTAAGCCAAACCGGGCGTGCCAGCGGCGGTTTCGGCTCCACCGGGCGGCGCTAGCGATGGTGCTGGTTCTGGCCATGGCGGCGGCTTTGTGGGGGCTTGGCGCGCTGATGCGGGCACCGGCGCGGCAGCGTTGGGGGCTGATTGCCGGGCTGCTGGCACTGGTTCTGCTGGGTCAGGTGCTGCTGCCTGCGGGCCATCCGGTGCGGCAGGCAACCGGCGGCTCGGCTGCTGCATGGTTCGGGCTGGCGGCGGTGGTGGCGCTGGTCCTGGCCTACCGCGCGGCATTGGGTGCCCTGCGCAAACGGGCGGTGCAGCCGGTCGCAGCAGTGCCGAAGGCCAGCTTTTCCCCGGCTGAACTGGAGCGCTATTCCCGCCATATCCTGCTGCGCGAAATCGGCGGCCCGGGGCAAAAGGCGCTGAAATCGGCGCGGGTGCTGGTGATCGGCGCAGGGGGGCTCGGCTCGCCGCTGTTGCTGTATCTGGCCGCTGCCGGGGTTGGCACCATTGGCGTGATTGATGACGATGTGGTCGATCTGTCGAACCTGCAGCGCCAGGTGATCCATGCCGATGACCGGGTCGGGATGCCAAAGGTCTTTTCGGCGGCGCAGGCGGTTGCCGCGCTGAACCCGCATGTGGCGCTGCGCCCCTATCACCGGCGGCTGACCGATGAAACTGCTGCGGGCCTGTTTGGCGACCATGATCTGGTGATCGACGGGTCCGACAATTTCGATACCCGCTATCTGGCCAACCGCGTGGCCGTTGCGCTGCAAAAGCCGCTGCTGGTCGGGGCGATCACCCAATGGGAGGGGCAGATCACCCTGATCGACCCGGCGCGGGGCGGGCCCTGTTACCGATGCATTTTTCCCGAACGCCCCGCCCCCGGTCTGGTGCCGACCTGCGCCGAGGCCGGGGTGGCCGCGCCACTGCCCGGGGTGATCGGCGCGATGATGGCGATGGAGGCGGTGAAGCATATCACCGGGGCGGGCGAAGGACTGCGGGGGCGGCTTTTGCTGTACGACGGGCTGTTTGCCGATATGCGGATCATTTCGGTAGCGCGGCGGAACGGGTGCCCGGTCTGTGGGATAGGGCATTGAGAACGCATGGTTAATCTGCGGGATTTCCGGGAAATCGGGATAGGGGAGATCATATGGAAGTGATGTGGGTCTCCTGCATGGGATTTTCTCGGGCGGCAGTGCCAAGGATTTGCGGTTTATCGGATGAGGGGCGGCCGGTGGTTTGAGGCGGAGGCGTGAACCCCACCCTGCGTGCGGGTTTGGGGCTGGCAGCACAGCGGGACGGTGAATGCATCTGAAAGGGTCATGTCACTGCCAAGCGGTGGTGTTTTCGGTGGAGGCGGCGACGCCGGTACCATTTGGCCGGTGCAATTGTTCCGTATGCCGCAAGACCGGCGGGTCGGGTGGCTACGGGACCAGCATCGGGGCGGAATTTGCCACGCTGGCCGTGGTGGGGCAGGCGCATATCCGGGTGTAGCGGGCAAAGATTGCGGGTGAGGGCGGGCGGAGTTTTTGCGGGGAGTGCGGGTCGGCGCTGTGGCTGTGGGATCCGCGCTGGCCGGAATCGGTTCGCCCCGATGCCGGGGTGATTGCTACCGAACTGCCACCCGCGCCGCTACGGTCGCATTGAGTGCTGAGCAGCAAGGCGGGACGGGTGCCGGTGGATTTGCACGAGGACGACCGGCAGTTTGATGGTTATCCCGATGAAAGTCTTGCAGCCTGGCATGTGCGAATGGGTTTGGCACGATAGGGGCGGATGTGCCCCCGTTTGGTGCCCGATGATCACCTGGCGCGGTTGCCCGTCTGCAGCCAGATCACCGTCACCAGCAGTGCGCCGATCACGATGCAATGGATCCAGTCGATGTGCAGCACGAAGACCTGCGCCACAAAAGCCCCGGCATCGACGCACAGCAGGATACCAGCCCCGATCACCGACGTGGCCGGGATCAGGATCGCAATGCCGCCTGCCAGTTCCAAGAGGCCGGTGACATAGCGGAACCATTGACCAAGGCCGACGCTATCGAATTCAGCCACCATTTGCGGATTGCTGCTGAGTTTCATGTAGGCGGCCATCAGGAAAGCCGCACCAAGCAGAACGCGCAGCACCCAGATGGCGGTGGTTTTCACCGGGAAGCCGGAAGTGGGGGCAGAAGTCAAATCGTGTCCTTCCGGAAGGTGAAGTGAAGGATCGTCGGATCAGCCTACCGTGCGAGCGATCACGCGTTAACCCGGAATTCGTGCAGACCTGTCTGTTCCGGTTTGCACAGCACGCCGCTCCGTCGTGGCAAGGTTGCGCAAATGCACTAGTTTACGCCATTTTGGCCCGTAACTTACCACAGGGTTGCCCGATTCATCCATTATTTCGGCCATCGGCAGTGAAGCAAAGGTGACCAGTCATGACAGTAGCGACAGATTATACATCCATCCTTTATGCCGCAGATGGGCAGCCTGATTGGGCTTGGAACGGCATGACCCAACCCGGATCGCCGGTTATCGTGACCTATTCCTTTGTTGTCGCCGCCGATCTGCCGGGATGGGAAGCGAATGCGCCCTATGCCAACAATGGCTATACCAGCATGACCACTGCCCAGCGGGCCAATTTCCGCGATGCGCTGGCGCTGTATGAGCAGGCGGCGGGGATCATCTTTGTCGAGGCGACAAGCGGTCAGGGCATGATCAACGCCATGAACACCTCTGGTTCAGGCTATGGCGGTTGGGCCAACACCGCCAATTCCAGCCTGACCTTTACCGGCTCGGGCGAGTTGCTGATCGACAATTCTGGCAGCTATGACGAAGGCTCCTACGCCTTTCAGTCCATCCTGCATGAGCTTGGCCACGCCATGGGGCTGGAGCATCCGTGGGAAGGCGGGATCACGCTGGCACCAGCACTTGATGACCAGTGGCATACGGTGATGACCTATAACAATGCCTTCCCCAGCACCGATCATCTGGGCACCCTGGATATTGCCGCCATGCAGGTGCAGTACGGCGCTGCGGCAGCGGTCGCCGGCTGGACCGTTACGATGTTGGCGGACATTCTGACGGTGAAAGGATCGCTCGTCGGCGATGATATTCTGGGCGTCGCCGGATCCAACAAGCTGTTTGGCGGGGCGGGCGCGGATGTCGTGCACGGCCGCCAGTCGGATGACACGCTGCACGGGGGCACTGGCGCTGATACGCTTTCGGGCAACGCCGGCAGCGACAAGATCTATGGCAACGGCGGAAACGACGCCCTGTTCGGCTTTGATACGACAACGGGCTGGGCGGCGGGCAATGACAAGCTGTACGGCGGCGCGGGGCGCGACACGCTGACCGGCGGTGCCCTTGACGATCAGTTGTTCGGCGGCGGCGGGCGCGATCTGCTGGATGGACGCGACGCAGACGACATCCTGCATGGTGGCGGCGGGGCAGACAGCCTGTATGGCGGAACAAGCGGCAACAACTGGGGTGCCCAGACCCTTTACGGCGATGCCGGAACGGATCTGCTGAGCGGCGGGCAGGGCAGCGACCAGCTGTATGGTGGCGGGCAGGATGATACGCTTGATGGCGGCGCAGGCTGGGATTCGCTGTATGGCGGTGACGGCAATGATGTGATGCAGGGTGGCGGAACCGGTGCGGTGATCGACACCTTCACCGGCGGTGCCGGATCAGACATTTTCGTGTTTCTGACCGCCGATGGGGCATCGCAGATGTTCCTGACCGATTTCACCCGAGGTGAGGACAAGATTGACCTGAGCGATTTTGGCGTGCGGTTTGCCGATGTGTCAAAATCCGGCAACTGGCTGATTGTTGACGGGCTGTGGATCAACACATTGGTTGCGGCACAGATCACAGCGGCGGATTTCCTGTTCTGACGGCGCAGGTCGGGGCATGCCCCGAACTGCGCCCCCTTGCTCCACCCGTCCGGGTCAGCCATTGTCGCGCATCGCTTCGTGACAGGGAGTTCACATAATGAAACTGACAGCCGCCTTTGCCGGACTTGCCGTTGTTTTGTCGACATCCGCCTTTGCTGCCGATCTGCCGGACCTTGGCGGCAAGGAGATTGTGGTGGTGACCGAAAATGCCTATCCGCCGCTGCAATTCATCGAAGCCAGTTCCGGCACTGCCGTGGGCTGGGAATATGATGCCATGGCAGAGATCGCCAAGCGTCTGAACGCCACGGTGAAATATGAAAACATCAGCTGGGATGCGATGATCCCCGCAGTGTCCGAAGGCCAGTATGACCTGGGGATGACCGGTATCACCATCCGCGACGACCGCAAGGAAAAGGTCGATTTCTCCGATGCCTACATGCGCAGCGAAATGGTGATGCTGGTGCGCGGCGACGAAAGCCGCTTTACCGACAAGGCCGGTTTTGCCGCTGACGCCAATCTGTTCATCGCCGCCCAACCCGGCACCACGCCGTTCTATGTCGGGGTCTATGAGGTGCTGGACGGCGACGAGGCCAACCCGCGCATCAAGCTGTTTGAAACCTTTGGTGCCGGGGTCGAGGCGTTGCGCGCCGGTGACGTGGATCTGGTGCTGACCGATGGCACCGCCGGGCAGGGCTATGTCGATGCCTCGGACGGCGGGCTGAAGATGGTCGGCGAAAAGCTGGGCACCGAGGATTTCGGGTTCATTTTCCCCAAGGGATCCGACCTTGTTGTCCCGGTCAACGCAGCGATTGCGGCGCTCAAGGCCGATGGTACGATAGATGCGCTGAACAAGAAATGGTTCCTTGATTACAAGATCAACCAGTAAAGCCGTGCGGCCCCGGGCCTGACCCGGGGCCGCCTGCCGTATGCCGCCCAACCGCACATCGCAACCGGATTTCCCCTGGTGGCTGCTCCTCGTCGTCGGGGTGGCGCTGTGGCTGTTCTGGCAGATCGTCGCCAATGACATCTATGCCCAGGTGTTGCGCATCCTGGTCAAAGGCATCGGCATCACCCTGTTTGTCGCGCTGGTGGCCTATGGTCTGGCCTGTCTGCTGGGCCTTGGGCTGGCCTTGGCAGGCCGGTCGCGCTGGCTGGTGGTGCGGCAACTGGCGCGGCTCTATGTGGAACTGGTGCGCGGCATTCCGATCCTCGTGTTGCTGCTGTATGTCGCATTCGTGCTGGCCCCGGCGCTGGTGCTGGCGTGGAATGCCGTTACCGAGCCATTGGGCATCGCGCCTTGGAAAACCCGCGATTTTCCGTTGCTGTGGCGCGCGGTGATTGCGCTGACGCTGGCCTATTCCGCCTTCATCTCGGAGATATTCCGCGCCGGGCTGGATGCGGTGGACCGGGGCCAGACCGAGGCCGCCGAGGCTTTGGGGCTGAACGGCTGGCAGCGCTTTCGCCATGTGGTATTTCCGCAGGCCTTCCGGGTGGTGTTGCCGCCGCTGGGCAATGATTTCGTGGCGATGGTCAAGGATTCGTCGCTGGTGTCAGTGCTGGGGGTAACCGACATCACCCAGCTTGGCAAAGTGACCGCTGCCGGGAATTTCAGGTATTTCGAGACCTATAATGTGGTGGCGCTGATCTATCTGGTGATGACGATCAGCCTGTCGCTGGCCCTGCGGCGGCTGGAACGGCATCTGGAGCGGCGACGGTAGCGGGGCGGTTGGTGCCGAGGGGGGCTGGCCTTCGCCCCGCCCGCAATCTAGCCTGCCGGAAAGAGGAGATTGCCATGACCAACCCGCTGCTGGGCCGCTGGACCGGGCCGTTTGCCCTGCCGCCCTTTGCCGAAATCCGCGACGCCGATTTTGCCCCGGCATTTGACGCGGGGCTGGCCGAAGGCCGCGCGCAGATTGCCGCGATTGCTGCCAACCCGGAACCGCCGACCTTTGCCAATACCATCGAGGCGATGGAATTGGCGGGCGATCTCTTGGACCGGGTGGCGGGGGTGTTCTACAACCTGGCCGGCAGCGATTCAAACCCTGCGCGCGAGGCCCTGCAGCGCGATCTGGCACCGAAAATGTCGGCCTATTCCTCGGAAATAACCAACAATCATGCTCTGTTTGCCCGGATCGGGGCGCTGTGGGCCGGGCGCGACAACCTTGGCCTGGATGCGGAGAAACTACGGGTTCTGACGCTCTATCGCCGGATGTTCGTGCGCGCCGGGGCGGAATTGCAGGGGGCGGCGTCTGAGCGGCTGACAGCGGTAAAATCGCGGCTGGCCGTTCTGGGCACCGGCTTCACCCAGAACCTCTTGGCCGATGAGCGCGATTGGTTCATGGCACTGGCCCCGGCTGATCTGGACGGGCTGCCCGATTTCGTGGTGGCCGCAGCGCGGGCGGCGGCAGCGGAGCGCGGGATGGCGGGGCATATCGTCACCCTCAGCCGGTCCCTGATCGTGCCGTTCCTGCAATATTCCCCCCGCCGCGATCTGCGGGAAAAAGCCTATCTGGCATGGGGCAAGCGTGGCGAAAACGCCGGTGCCACCGACAACCGCCCGGTTGCCACCGAAACGCTGGCGCTGCGCGATGAGCGGGCGCGGCTGCTCGGCTACCCGTCGTTTGCCGCCTTCAAGCTGGAACCGGAGATGGCGAAAACCCCCGAGGCGGTGCACGATCTGCTGATGCAGGTCTGGCAACCCGCCAAAGCGCGGGCAGAGGCCGACGCGGCGGTGCTGACCGAAATGCTGCATGCCGATGGCACCAATGGCGCGCTGGAGCCGTGGGACTGGCGCTACTATGCCGAAAAGCGGCGGCTGGCGGAGCATGATCTGGATGAGGCGGCGCTGAAACCCTATCTGTCGCTTGATGCGATGATCGGTGCGGCGTTTGATTGCGCGTCGCGGCTGTTCGGTCTTGGCTTTGCGCCGCTGGCGGTGCCGCTTTATCACCCCGACGCCCGGGCGTGGGAGGTGACACGGGATGGCCGCCATATTGCGGTGTTCATCGGCGATTATCTGGCACGCGGCTCCAAACGGTCGGGTGCCTGGTGTTCCACCTTCCGCGATCAGCGCAAGCTGGGCGGCGAGGTGCGGCCCGTCGTGGTGAATGTGTGCAATTTCGCCAAGGGCGAGCCGACCCTGCTGAGCTATGATGATGCCCGCACGTTGTTCCATGAATTCGGCCATGCGCTGCATCAGATGCTGTCGGATCTGACCTACGGCTTCATCTCGGGCACCTCGGTGGCCCGCGATTTCGTGGAACTGCCCAGCCAGCTTTACGAACATTGGCTGGAGGTGCCAGAGGTGCTGGCCCGCCATGCCCGCCACCATGTCAGCGGCGCGGCGATGCCGCAGGCGATGCTGGACCGGCTATTGGCGGCGCAGAGCTTTGACATGGGCTTTTCAACCGTGGAATTCGTTGCCTCGGCGCTGGTGGACCTTGCATTCCACCAAGGCGGCGCGGTGCCCGACCCGATGGCGCGGCAAGTGCAGGTACTGGCCGGGCTGGGGATGCCGCATGCCATCCGGATGCGCCACGCCACGCCGCATTTCGCCCATGTCTTTGCCGGTGACGGCTATTCCAGCGGCTATTACAGCTACATGTGGTCCGAGGTGATGGATGCCGACGCCTTTGCCGCGTTCGAGGAAGCGGGCGATCCGTTCGATCCCGCCACCGCCGCGCGGCTGGAAAAGTTCATCCTGTCCGCCGGGGGCAGTGCGGAGGCCGAGGCGCTGTACATGGCGTTCCGAGGCCGGATGCCGGGGGTCGAGGCTTTGCTGAAGGGGCGCGGGCTGGCGTGAAACTATCGCCTTTGCCTTGGATTGCAACCGCCCCGGCCTTGAAATCCGGGGGCCGGAGAGCCGTCTGAACAACCTCCCAAAGTTGCATTGGACCGACCGGTTGGCCAGAGGCGCACCCCCGGGCTGACGCCCCCCTTGGCCCTGCCCTTCCCCCGTGCCACTCTGCCCCGGCAACCGGAGCAGATGATGCCGCATTTCCCCGCCGCTGACGGAACCAGACTGGCCTATTCGGATGAGGGGCAGGGCCTGCCGCTGCTGTGCCTTGCCGGACTGACCCGCGCCGCAAGTGATTTCGATGACCTTGCCCCCCATCTGCCGCCGCTGCGGCTGATCCGGATGGACTACCGGGGCCGGGGCAGGTCGGGCTGGTCAGGGGCGGCGACCTATACGATTGCCCAGGAGGCGCAGGATGCGCTGGCGCTGCTGGATCATCTGGGGGTCGCCGCCGCCGCAATCCTTGGCACCTCGCGCGGCGGGCTGATCGGGATGGTGCTGGCTGCCACTGCAAAGCCACGGCTTTTGGGCCTGTGCCTGAATGATGTCGGCCCGGTGATCGAACCCGCCGGGCTGGCGCGGATTGCCGGTTATGTCGGGCGCAACCCCGCCGCCGCAACCCATGCCGCCGTTGCCGCCGCGATGCCGCGCCACAATCCGGGCTTTGACGATGTGCCAGCCGGCCGCTGGCTGCAACTGGCGCAGCGGTTCTATGAGGAAACCCCGGGCGGGCTGGTGAACCGCTACGACCCGGCGCTGCGCGAGGCGTTTCTGGCCGGGTTCGACGCACCGCTGCCTGACCTGTGGCCGCTGTTCGACAGCCTGTCCGGGCTGCCGCTGGCGGCGATACACGGGGCCAATTCCGACCTGATGTCGGCGGCGACGCTGGCCGGGATGCAGCGCCGCAGGCCCGACATGATCGCCGCCGAGGTGCCGGGGCGGGGGCATGTGCCGTTTCTAGATGAACCGCAATCCGTCGCCGGGGTGCGGCGCTTTCTGGGGCTGATCCAATGACCAATATCGCGATGATCGATGCCGCTGCCGTTCGGTTGCAGGGCCATGCACGGGTAACGCCGTTGCTGTCGTCGCCGTTTCTGGATGACATTGCCGGGCGGCAGGTGCTGGTCAAGGCAGAGTGTCTGCAACATACCGGGTCATTCAAATATCGCGGGGCCTGGGCGGCATTGTCGGCGCTGGATGCGGAGGTGCGCGGGCGCGGGGTCATCGCCTTTTCCTCGGGCAACCACGCGCAGGGGGTGGCACTCGCGGCGCGTCAACACGGGGTGGCGGCGGTGATCGTGATGCCGGCCGATGCCCCGGCGATCAAGGTGGCGAATACAAGGGCGCTGGGCGGCGAAGTGGTGCTGTATGACCGCATCACCCAGGACCGCGACGCGATCGGGGCTCGGCTGGCGGCAGAGCGGGGGCTGACGCTGATCCGGCCCTATGACGAACCGCAGGTGATCGCCGGGCAGGGTTCTGTCGGGCTGGAGATTGCGGCGCAGGCGGCCGAAGCCGGGGTGGGCCGCGCCGATGTGCTGGTGTGCTGCGGCGGCGGCGGGCTGTCATCGGGGGTGGCGCTGGCGCTGGCGGCGCGGGCGCCGAGGCTGCGGGTCCGACCCTGCGAGCCAGCGGGCTTCGACGATATGGCGCGGTCGCTTGCGGCAGGTACGCCGCTGCGCAATGCTGCCCTGACCGGATCCGTCTGCGACGCCATCGTGACGCCGGAACCCGGTAAACTGACCTTTCCCATCCTGCAGCAGCTGGCGGGTCCCGGTCTGGTGGTCAGCGACGCCGAGGCGCTGCAGGCTGTGGCGTTGGCCTGGCTCCGGCTGCGGATCGTGCTGGAACCCGGCGGGGCGGTGGCGCTGGCTGCCGCACTGTTCCGCCGCGAGCAGATGACAGGCGATGCGGTGATCGCGGTGGCTTCGGGCGGGAACATTGATGCTTTGGTGTTTGCCAAAGCGATGGCAATGCTGCCCTGACAGTAAAGATATGCTATCCCATTGTTTTAGGGGATATATCAGCGCCATGGACCCTGACGGATGGCTTGATCTGCACACGCCATCCCTTGCCAAACCCACCGCCGTCTGGTCTGTTCCGGTCCTGCGGCTTGCCGCCATATCTCCGGAAAAGTCACCATGCCCAAGCAGTTTGCCCTGCTGTTTCTGCTTCTGACCGTTGGCCTTGATGCCATCGGTATCGGCATCATCTTTCCGGTGATGCCAGATCTGATGCGCGAAGTGACCGGCGCAAACCTTGCCACCGCGGCGCTGTGGGGCGGGGTGCTGGCCACCAGTTTTGCGGTGATGCAGTTCCTGTTCGGGCCCCTGATCGGCAATTTGTCGGATGCCTATGGCCGCAGGCCGGTGCTGTTGGTCGCGCTGGCGGTGATGGCGGTCGATTACCTGATAATGGCGCTGGCCCCGAATTTCTGGGTGCTGCTGATCGGGCGGATTGTGGCCGGGATCGCCGCCGCCACCTATGCCACCGCCAACGCCTATCTGGCCGATATCACCGCGCCCGGGGACCGCGGCCGGGTGTTTGGCTATCTGGGTGCCGCATTTGGCATCGGTTTCATCGTCGGGCCGCTGATTGGCGGGTTGGCGGGAAGCTATGGCGTGCGCGCACCCTTTGCCGTTGCCGCAGCGCTGTCTGCCGCCAATCTGGTGCTGGGGTGGTTTGCCTTGCCCGAAAGCCTGGAGCCCGTTGCGCGGCGGCGCTTTGACCTGGGCCGCGCCAACCCGCTTGCCGCCTTTCGCGCCATCGGGCATTTGCCGGGTGTGGGCAGGTATCTGGTGATTTCGGCGATCTGGGTTCTGGCCTATCAAAGCTATACTTCGGTCTGGGCCTTTTATGGCACCGAGCGGTTTGGCTGGAACGCCTGGTGGAATGGGTTGGCGCTGGCTGCCTATGGCCTTGGTTATGCGCTGGTATTGGCGCTGCTGGTTGGCCCCGCCATCAAGCGCTGGGGCGAGCGGCGCACCGCCATTTTTGGCATGGTGTTGGATATTCTGGCATTTCTGGCCTATGGCTTCCTCACGTCCGGCTTCTGGGCCATGGTCATCACCCCGGTTGCAGCGCTTGGTGGCATCGGTGGCCCGGCGCTGCAGGCGCTGATGTCAAACGCCACGCCCAACGATCAGCAGGGCGAGTTGCAGGGGGTTCAGGCTTCGGTATCGGCGCTGGCAACCGGCGTTTCCCCGATGCTGATGACCTATGTGTTCTACAGCTTCACCCGCCCCGGTGCCCCGGTCTATTCCCCGGGTGCCCCGTTCCTGCTTGCGGCGTTCCTGATGACGGTGGCATTGGCCGTGCTGCTGGCCAGCAAGCGGCGACCGGCAGCGACAGCACGGTAATGGGCAGGAGGCCCGGTTGCGGGGCCGTCCGGGGCTTTTTTCTGTTAGGCGGTTCCCGGTTCCAGCGCCATCAGGGCCAGTGCCGCCGCCTCGTCGGTGATCAGGGTCTGGCAGCCGGTGCGGCGGATCGCGGCGCGGATCGCGGCGGCGCGGCGTGCGCCACCCGATGCCAGCACGACATGCTTTGCCCGCGCCACCGCCTCCAGCCCGACCGACATCACCCGGTCTGGCAACGGATGGGATACCGGGTTGCCGGCTTCATCCAGAAAACTGCACATGCAGTCACATACCGCGCCAGCCGCGATCAACCCCCGCAGATCGGCTTGATCGAGAAAGGCGCTGCTCATCGAACTGCTGCCGATCCCGACCTCGCCGCAACTGATTACCGCCAGATCCATCGCCGACGCCCGCGCCACCAGATCGCCAAGGCCGCAATCGTCAATCAGGCGTTGGCGGGTGGCGGCGCTGTCGACGATGAGGGGCGCCAGAAACAGCAGGCAACTGGCCCCAAGGTGGCTGGCCAACTGCCAGGAAAAGTCGATCGGGTTCAGCCCTTCGGCCCGGACCAGCCCCCCCATCAGCGACAGGACCTGCACCTCCTGCCGCCGCACCGGACGAAAGGTCCGCAATGACGCGCTGAGCGTCCGCCCCCAGCCGACCCCCACCACCATGTCATCGGCAATCACATTCGACAGATAGCGCCCCAGCGCCGCGCCGACATCCTGCGCGGTTTCCAGCGTGGTGCCGGAACCCGGAACGATCACCACTTCATCGAGCCCCAGCCGGGTTTCAAGCGCCAGCGCCAGCGCGGTGCATTCGCCGGGGGTCTCGTTGATCCATATCTGCACTTCACCGCGCGCCCGCGCCTCTTCCAGCAGACGGATCACGCTGGAGCGGCTGATACCAAGCTGATCGGCAATCTGGTTCTGCGTCAGGCCACGGTTGTAATAAAGCCACGCCGCCCGGACCCGCAGCGCTCCGGCATCCGACAGGTGGTTTTGAGCGGGTCGGGCACGTTTTGGCATCGGGGTTCCTGTCGGTCGGCTAGGCCCATCAACCGCAAGCCGCTGCCCGCCGTCAACCGGGCAGATTGACTTGGCTGGGGGTGCTGTGGCGCGGCGCTGCCGCCCGGCCTTGTCACGTGCGGCACAGGCCGTCGCCATTTCGGCCACGATCATTGCTGCCGAGATTGCCCCCGGATCAGGGTGGTCAGGGCTGCGCTCGCCCAGCCGCGCGGCGCGGCCAAGGGTGGCAACCATGGCGTCTGTGGCATCGGCCCCGGCCTGCGCTGCCGCCGCAATTGCCACCCAATCCGGCCCTCTCGCAGCCGCCGGAGCGCATGCGTCAACCATGGTCTTCTGCCCGGTTCGGCCTTGCCGCGATGCGCGATCCTTTCGGCCATCGCGCCAAACAGCGCCGCACATTCTGCCACCGGCATCGTCTGGCGCATCCCTGCCAGCTTGCCCGCGCGCAGCAAGGCCGTGGCATGGAGCGGGCCGGACGAGGCACCAACGGCATTCGGAAACGCCTTTGCCGCCGCGATGATCACGCAAGGGTAGTGGACGACCAAATCCGCCTCAAAAGGTGTTCGTCTGACAGGACCGTGTGTCTCGATCAGAGAATTTCCGTCAGAGACCTCGGTTCGGCCCTCGCAAGACCTTCACCATTGCTCCTTCCTCCTCTTGGCCAAGTCCATCAGTCTCTGCACGATCTGGAATTCCTGCCACAAAGCGGGGAAATTCGCCGTTGACCTTCGCTTCGCTGGCATGTTCGACTATCGCGCCAGCGCGGCGTTCCAAACCGCGAGAGTGGCAGTGGGGTGCAGAAAATCCCCTTTGTTGATCACTTCGACAAGCCGGCGGAGACGCCACGCTCGGCCAAGATCTCTTGAAGGTCGCGGCAGGAGACAGCTTGTCGGACATGGAAAAACACGGCGTGCAGGATGACGGCCTTCGGAAAAATGCACGCCCTTGAAATCAATCGCCACGGTCAGCCAATCACCTGAAATTTCGATGGCGTGCGCCTGCTACAGCCCGATCAGGCCTGCGATCCACGAAACCTTGCGACAGTACCTTCCGCCCTCATCCAGATCAGGGGCACCCTGGCAAATGCCACGCCCGAATCGCGCCGTGGGCCACCGCCCGGGCGATCAGCCGATGCGCCGTGACCAGGGCCACACCAAGCCGCCTGGCCACAGCAACCTGCGGCGTCGCGCCGCGGCCCCGCAGTGCGGATCGCCAGCGACAGGTCGGGGTCTGCAAGGATCGGTCACACCGTCATGCCGCCGCTGCAAGGATCGCCCGCAGGTCGGCCAGATCAAGCGGGACCGGGTTGGCCTGCATCGAGGAGGCGCTTTGTGCCGCCTGCGCCGCCGAATCGCAATCGGCACTGCTGAATCCCAATGCGCGCAGCCCCGGCAAACCGTGATGCCGCGACCAGTCAGCCAGCGCCACCAGCCCCCGCTCAGCAGCCACCCCAAAGGCATCGCCGATCCATGACAGCACCTCATCAATCCGCCCGGCGCGCCCGGCATCGGTCACCCGCAACCGGTTCTGCGCCAGACCATGCGGCAACAGCGCGCCGCAAATCGCCCCGTGGGGCGCATCGGCCAGCCCCCCCAGCGGCCCCGCCAGACCATGCACCACCCCCAGACCGGCATTGGCCAAAGCCAGCCCGCCGCACAGGCTCACCCAGGCCAGCGCATCGCGCGCCGACGCATCCTCGCCCTGCATCAGCCGCTGCAGCGCGACCAGACCGGCAGGGATCGCAGTGCGGCACAAAGCATCTGTCAGCGGATTGGCGCGGGTAGAGATATAGGGCTCGATCACCTGCGTCACCGCATCCAGCCCCGACGCCAGCGTGAGGCTGCGCGGTGCATGATCGGTCAGCGTCGGATCGACGATGGCAAGGCGCGGCAGCATCCGGGCATCGCGCAGGCTGACCTTGCGGCGATGGTCGGGCACCCCGATCACCGCGTTGCGCGTGACCTCTGCCCCGGTGCCAGCCGTGGTCGGCAGCGCGACAAAGGGCAGCGGTGCAAGGTCGAGCGGCAACCCGCGCCCCACCACCTCCAGATGATCCATCAGAGGCCGGGTCGCGGGCACCATGGCTGCAACGGCCTTGCCGGCATCTATCGCAGCACCACCGCCAAGGCTGACCACCACCTGCGCTCCAAAGCCGCGTGCCGCTGCCGTCGCCGCCTCGATCATCGCCATATCGGGTTCGCCCGCCACCGCATGCCGCAGAACCCGGCACCCGGCAGCGCCCAACCCATTGGCCAGCCAGTCGGCGCGCGATGCCGTGGCACCGTGAACCAGAAACACCGCATTCCCCAGTCCCGCCACCCGCGCCGGGGCCAAAGCCGCCTTGCCCCGGCCAAAAAGGATCTCGGTTGCGGTCTGAAAGGTAAAGGCGGGCAGGGTCATGGATGCTCCGTTGGCAACTCTGGCGGGATCAGGTATGCAGGAGCGGTGCGCCGCTGTCGATACGGGGGGCCTGGAATGCGATGCTTTCGGCGAACCGGGCCTGGGGCCGCCGTTGCTGATCGGGCTTTGCCTGATCGTGATGAGCGGAAAGTGGCGCGGCACCGCCCGGGCCGGGGCGCGGGGGTCATGATCATCAGGGTTTTCGGTGGAAATATCGGCATCGTCGATACCGGCCATCCGCCACACCGTCACCTTCCTGTATGCCGCGCTCAGCCGCGATAGCCGGCTGATCTGTATCAACCAGCATGGCAGCGCCAATTCAGACATACCGGGTTCGACCGGCTGACCACCCTTATCGTCACTGACCCGGTCACCCCCCGTTGGTTCACCGAACGCAAAGTGGCCAAGGCCAAGGCGGGGAACCTTGGCTATGATCCCTGCGTCAGCGCCCGCTGGCAGACCCCCTGCCCGACGACAGGCGCAGCGCCCGCCAACCGACGCGCCGCCAGTGCATAACCTGATCGACGATGGCAGATGGCTCGTTGCGGATCGGGGTTCCGACCGACCGGTTCGGCATCATCGTGCGACAGCGCGCCGCCATCTGGATGAACCGGTGGCCTGCGGCCTGCCAGGCAACCCCTCCGGCATCGTACGAAGCCGCCCCGGCCAGCCTGACCGGGCGGAGCGAGGTTTGCCGTTTCAGCCATCGGGCGGCGCGGACCAACTGCTGGATTATCCGGGGCGATGTATGAACCCATGGCGCAGGTTCAGCCCGTTGCCCCGTTGCGAAACACCCAGCGCCGGGCGTTGGGGGTGCGCAATGCCCCGGTCCAGTCCGCCCCTTCGATCACGATTAAATCGGCTGGTTCCCCCGCAGCCAACCGCCCCGGTTCCAGTCCCATCGCCCGTGCCGGTGTGGTGGTGATGGCATCCAGCCAGTCCTCCGGGTTCAGATGGCAGACCAGACTGGCCAGCCGTAGCACCTCGATCTGATCATAGCAGCCATAGGGATAGAATGGGTCGGCCACATTGTCGGCCCCCAGCAGCATCGGCAGGCCGGCCCGTCGCCCCTCATGCAGCGGGGCAACCCCGCGCAGTCGGGGGGTGCGGCCGGGGTGATTGTCTTGCAGATGCATGTTGGTGGTCGGCATCACCGTCAATGCCAGCCCGGCTTCGGCCGCTGCTTCCAGCAGCGCCTGCACCTCGGCCGCGGGGCGAACCGACAGCGAGCAGGCATGGCCGCACAGAACCCGCCCTGCCATCCCATGCGCGACGGTCAGGGCAACGATGGTATCGAACCCCATGGCTTCCGGCTCGATCCCTTCATCAACATGAAAATCCAGCCGCAACCCGTGGCGATCCGCCAGGGCGAACACCCGGGCCAGTTTTGCGGGTTGGTCGCTGTTGCGATAGACAAAACAGCCCAGCACACCGCCCGCCTGCGCCACCTGCGCGGCAATCGGCGGCCCGAGGTCCGGGTCGCCCAGCAGATCCAGCGGCACCAGCGCGGCGCGTTGCAGATGAATGCGCCCGGCCCATTCCTGCGCCATGTCGCCCAACACCTCCCACGCCAATGGCGCAGCACCGGGTTCCACCCAGTCAACATGGCTGCGCATCGCGCGGATGCCATGCTGCGCGGCCTCTGCCAAAGCAAGGCTGATCCGGGTGCGCAGGTCCGCCACCGTCCAATGCAGCGCATCGGCATGAATCGCCTCGATTGCCGCAAACAGCCCCGGTTCTGCCGGACGGCAGCGGTGGATGGTAAAGGTCTTGTCCAGATGCACATGGGCATCGACGGTCAGCGGCAGCACCACCGCCTTGGCCGGGCCGTCAACCGGCGTGATGGCCGAAATTCGCCCGTGGTCCAGCGTGATGGCAACGGTCTGGCCGCCAAGCTTCAGCGCCGACAGGGGGGCTGGTCCGGTCATTCCGCCAGCAATCCGCCGGGGCCGAAATGGCGGGGAAAACACAGCGCAGCACAGGTGCGCGCAGTAGCCAGCGCCTCAGCCACCTCGATCGGGGCCGACATCGTCATCAGCTCAAGCCAGACTCCTTCGAGGGTGGCGCGGATCACCCGGGCCACCAGCACGGGATTGCCGCCATAGCCACCCTCGGCGATCAGCCGGGCGCAGATACCCTCGACTGTCTGGCAATACAGCGCGTCGTTGGAGCCGCAGCGCTCCTGATACAGCGGGCGGCTTTGCGCCTCGCCCCAGAAACTGCACCAGGCTGAAAGGCGCTGAGGGGTGCAGATTGCCGGATTGAAGTCCGCCTCGATCATGGCGTTCAACTGCGCGGCAGGGTCCGACCCGGCGTTTGTCAAAGCATCAGTCCAGTTCAGCCGGTATTCCTCGGCCAGACTGGCCAGGGTTTCGGCCAGCAGCTTTTCCTTGGTTTCAAAATGAAAGTTCACTAACCCGTTCGACAGGCCGGCGGTGCGGGCAACATCGGCCAGGGTGGTACGGGCATAGCCACGCTGCGCCAGGGTTTCGATGGTGGATTCGATCAACTGCAAGCGCCGGGAATCACGGCTCATCTTGCGGGGTGGCGTCGATTGCGCTGCAAGAACCATATCACTCATGCCCAAGATTTCATGGTTGCCTTGCCCCCAAACTAGCCAAATTCACAGCGTGAGAAAGAGGAAATATTATTCTGATTGACAATTCAATCAGAATTTTGCGAGGCTGACCCGTCCGAACCAACCCCGGGGTTTCTCATGACCGGCGCGCCAAGCCGCAACCTGACCAAATCGAATGCGCATTTCCGAAAGGCGGTCAAACGCCTGCCTTTGGGGGTGGCCTCGACGTTCCGCTACTGGGGCGACGACCGGACGATCTATGTGCATCACGGCAAGGGTGGCCGGACATGGGATATCGACGGCAACAACTATGTCGATTATCGGCTGGGCTACGGCCCCGCGATCCTGGGCTATGCCGATGACCGGGTCGATGCGGCGGCGCGGCGCGGCATGGAAGTGGGCGGGGTGTTCGCCCTGTCAACCGAGCGCGAACTGATCGTGGCCGACCGCATTGCAAGGATGGTGCCCGCCGCCGAACTGGTGCGGTTTTCCAATTCGGGCACCGAGGCGGTGATGGCGGCGCTGCGACTTGCCCGCGCCTATACCGGCCGCGAAAAGTATCTGCTGGTCGAGGGGGGCTATCACGGCCTGTTCGACGCCGCGATGTGGATGGCCAATCTGGAGGACTGGGACCACCTGTCCAACACCGATCCCGAAGTGGTGCCCTATGGCAAGGGCATCCCCCACACCGTCAAGCAACTGGCCCATCTGGTGCCGATGAACGATTTTCAGCGGCTGGAAGACACGTTCCGCAAGCGTGGCGCCCAGTTGGCGGCGATGCTGATAGAGCCTATTCAGGGCAATTGCTGCGGGATCATGGCGCAGGTGGAGTATGTGCGGCTGGCCCGGCGGCTGTGCGACGAATATGGCGTGATGCTGATCATTGATGAGGTGAAAACCGGGTTCCGCGTAGGTAAAGGCGGGATACAGGGGATCATGGGGGTGAAACCCGACATCACCACATTCGCCAAAGCCGTTGCCAACGGCTATCCGATTTCGCTGGTGGCGGGGCGCGAAGATGTGATGCGGATGTTCCGCTATGGCGGCGCGTCGCACGGCGGCACCTATACTGCCCATCCGGTGTCGCTGGCGGCCGCCGAGGAATGCCTGCGCATTCTGGATGAAACCCCGGCGCTGGAAACACTGGCCGGACACGGCTCCAAACTCATGGCCGGGATATCCGCCATTCTGAACGCACGCGGCATCATGCATTCCTATACCGGCCATCCCTCGATGTTCGGCCTGTTCTTTGCCGAAAAGGCACCCGACAATTACCGCGACTGGAAAAGCTCTGACTACACATTCTACGACACCATGGCCCATTGTCTGCATGATCTGGGCATCATAGTGGAGCCGGACAGCCGCGAGCCGTGGTTCATGTGCGAGGCCCACGGGCTGGACCCAAGCTGCCTGACCGATACGCTGAAAGCGGTGGAACTGGCGGTTGATCTGACCATCGAACAACTGGCTGCCGGGGCCGCTTCGGCATGATCTATGACGCCGTCATCATCGGCGCGGGGCACAACGGGCTGGTCACCGCCTGCTACCTTGCCCGCGCGGGGCTGAAGGTCTGCGTGGTCGAGAAAAACGACTGGGTCGGCGGGGCGGCGGTCAGCCGCGAGCTTTATCCCGGCTTCACCTATTCCAACTGCTCCTACGTCGCGTCGCTGTTTCGGCCAGAGATCATGCGCGATCTGGAATTGCCGAAATACGGGTTGCAGATCCTGCCCTACGAAGGCGGCGCGGTGTTCACCCAAGACGGCGGCTATCTGGGCATGTTCCGCGACCATCACGCCAACCGCCGCGAGTTTGCCCGCCATTCGGCCCGCGATGCCGAAGCCTATGACCGCTACTCGCGCGATGTGCTGCGCTTTTGCCGGTTCATCCGGCCCATGCTGTTGCGTACCCCGCCCGACCCATCCAGTTTCAAGCCCCGTGACCTGCAGGAATTGCTCTGGCTGGGCCGCAAGATGGGCGAGATGTCGGAGCGGCAGATTGCCGAAACCATCCGGTTCTGGACCATGTCGATCAGCGACTTTCTGGATGAATATTTCGAGAACCCGGTGGTCAAGGGCTATCTGGCGGTCTCCGCGATCATCGGCACCGCGCTGGGGCCGATGAGCCCCGGTTCGGCCTATGTGCTGCTGCATCACTACATGGGCGATGTCGATGGTAACGTCGGCGCCTGGGGCTACGCGCGGGGCGGTATGGGGTCGATCACCCGGGCGCTGACGCAATCCTTTCTGGATTCTGGTGGTGAAATCCGTATCGGCAACGGGGTGGAAAAAATCCTCGTGCGCGGCGGGCGAACCACCGGGGTTGCACTGGCCAATGGCGACGAGGTGCTGGGCAGCCGCGTGATCTCCAACATGGATGTCAAACGCACTTTTCTGAAACACGTCGATGCGCATGACCTGCCGGGGGATTTCGTCCGGCAAGTCAGCAACTTCAAGATCCGCGGGTCATCGGGCAAGCTCAACATAGCGCTGGATGCGGCCCCGGTGTTTCCGGCGTTGCCGGAGGGTGCCCCCAACATCAAGGGCGATCTGCATTTCACTGATTCGGTCGAGCGGATGGAACGCGCCTATGATGACTGGAAATCCGGCCAGTTCAGCCGCGACCCGTTTCAGGATTGCATGATCCCGACGATGATCGACCCCACGATGGTGCCGCCGGGCAAGCATTTCATGTCGTGTTTCGTGCAATATGCCCCGCCGAAGATCAAAGGCGGGGAATGGACCGACGCCGACCGCGACGCGTTCGGGCAAACCTGTCTGGACCAGATCGAGGCCTACTCCCCCGGCTTCAAGGCCCGCATTCTGCATGTCGAGGTGCGCACGCCGCGAGATCTGGAGGCAGAGGTTGGGCTGACCGAGGGCAATATCTTTCAGGGTGAACTGACCTTTGACCAGCTTCTCTTCAACCGCCCCTTGCCCGGTTACGCGCAATACCGCAGCCCGATCAAGGATTTGTGGATGTGCGGGTCATCGACCCACCCCGGCGGCGGCGTCATGGGCGCACCGGGGCGCAATGCGGCGGCCGAAGTGCTGCGCGAGATGAAGCGGCCCAGCGGGATGAGTGATGCCTATGCCGTCCTGTGATGCCATCGTGATCGGCGGCGGCGTCAACGGGCTGGCCTGCGCCGCCCGTCTGGCGGGCAAGGGCCGCCGGGTGATGGTGCTGGAAAGCAAGGCTTTGGCTGGTGGCGGTTCAGGAACGGTGAATTTCGCCCCCGGCTATCACGCCCCCGCCTTGGCCCACACGACACAAGGACTGGATGCCCGCATGATGGCGGGCATGGATCTGGCGCGGCACGGGCTGGCCTTTCACCCACCGTTGTCCAGCACCGCCTTGTCGGCGGATGGTGACCACCTGATGGTGCTGGGGGGCATGTCTACCGGCCCCGACGCTGCAGCCTTTGCCGCGCTGCACCACAAGCTGTCCGATTTCGCCCGCGTGCTGGCCCCGTTTCGCACCCTGTCCCCGCCGCGCCTGACAGCAAAGGGCAACGACTGGGGCAAGCTGGCGCGCCATGCCATCGGTATCCGCGCGCTGGGCCGCGCCGATTTCCGCGAGTTTCTGCGGATGATCCTGATCAATGTCCACGACGTCGTGCAGGACGAACTGACCGACGCGCGGCTGCAGGGGCTGATCGCATTTGACACCACATTGGGCAGTTGGCTGGGGCCGCGTTCGCCCAACTCGCTGATCCTTTATCTCAACCGCTTGGCAATGGGGGCGGACTCCCTGCTGCCCAGGGGCGGCATGGGCGCGCTGGCCGCAGCCATGGCATTCGCCGCCGTGGCCGCTGGCGTGGACCTGCGGACCAATGCCCGCGTGGCGCGCGTGCTGGTTGATGGTGACCGGGCCGTCGGCGTCGTGCTGGACAGCGGCGAGGAATTGCGCGCGGGCCTTGTGATCTCTGCCATCAACCCACGCCTGACGTTTCAGAAACTGGTCGGCCCCCGGCATCTTGATGCGGGGTTTTTTACCCGGACCAGCCATATCCGTTCACGCGGAGCGGCGGCGAAACTGACGCTGGCGCTGACCGGCGCCCCGGATTTTCGCGGGGCTGACCTTAAGTCCCGCCTTGTCATCGCGCCAAGTTCCGAGGCGGTGGAACTGGCTTTCAACCCCGGCAAATACGGTGAGGTGCCGCTGGCTCCGGTAATGGAAATCATCCTGCCCTCGGCACATGAAACCGGCATGGCCCCCGACGGCCACCATATCTTGTCGGCCATCGTGCAATATGCCCCTCATACTGCCAAGGCCGGGACCGATGCCGCCCGCGCGGAGATGCTGGAGAATTCGCTGGCGCAACTGGAAACCCACGCCCCCGGCCTGCGCGAACTGATTGCCCATGCCGAATTGTTGATGCCGCAAGACATCGAGGCCCGCTTCGGCATGGTGGGCGGCAACTGGCACCACGGCGAACTGGCGGTCGAACAGATGCTGTTCAACCGCCCCCTGCGCGAGGCCGCCCAATATGCCACGCCGCTACCCGGCCTGTGGCTGGCGGGCGCAGGCAGTCACCCCGGTGGCGGGATCAATGGGGCGGCAGGCTGGAACGCCGCCGAGCGCATATTGGCGGAGGTACGGTGATGCTGACCAAGGCCAAGACCGACCTGACCCACTACACAAAGCCGCTGCTGCAAACCCCGTTCCATCCGCGCACTGCCCCACTGAACAAGCTGAACCGCTGGGGGCCGTGGGCGGGGTATATGACCGCGCTATGCTATGGCGATGCCGATATGGAATACACGGCCATCCGCAATGCGGCCTCGGTCTATGACCTCTGCCCGATGGTCAAATACCGGGTCAAAGGGCCGGAGGCCGCAGAATACCTGAACCGCCTGACGGTGCGCAATGCCGCCAGACTGTCGGTTGGCGGGGTGCATTACACCGCGTGGTGCGATGATGCGGGCAAACTTTTGGATGATGGAACGCTGTTCCGCCATGGCCCCGATCACTACATGATCTGCTGTCAGGAACGGCACCTGAACTGGCTGCTGGATAGTGCCGAGGGCTTTGGCGTGACGGTGACGGAGATCACCGAAGACATCGCCGCCCTGTCGCTGCAAGGCCCCTGTTCCGCTGAAGTGCTGCGGGCGGCGGGGTTTGATGTGTCGGGGCTGAAACCGTTCCGCATGGCGACATTTTCGTTTGACGGCGGGCAGATCACCATATCCCGCACCGGATTCACCGGCGATCTGGGCTATGAACTGTGGCTGTCGCCCGAGCAGGCCCTGCCCCTCTGGGACCATCTGTTTGCGGCGGGAGAACCGTGGAACCTGCGCGCTATCGGTACCGATGCACTGAACCTCGCGCGGATCGAGGCCGGGTTCATCATCACCAATATGGATTTCATCCCCGCCGATCAGGCCCTGCGCGAAGACCGGCCGCGCAGCCCGCCGGACATGGGGCTCGCCTGGATGATCGACTGGGACAAGGGTCATTTCACCGGGCGCCGGGCGTTGCTGGCGGAACAGGCGCGCGGGTCTGACTGGGCGCTGGTAGGGCTGGAGGTGGCGGGAAACATCTCTGCCGAAGGATCGCTGCTCTATCACAACCGCAAGACCGAGGCCGGGTTCATCACCGCTGCCGCATGGTCGCCCTCGGTCAAGAAATCCGTTGCGCTGGCGCAGGTACCCGCGCGATATCGCAATGGCGACGATCTGTGGGTTGAAATCTATGCTTTGCGAGAGCTGCAATATGTCAAACTGATGCTGCCGGTCACGGTGGTGGAACGCCCGTTCTTCAACCCGGCCCGCAAACGCGCCACCCCGCCTGCGAGGTTCTGATGGAACATACCCGCCACCCGCTGTCACCACGGCTGGACCATTGCCCCGAGGGGTTGCCGCGCGACGCCTATCTGTCGCCCGACTGGTTCGCGCGCGAAATGGCGGCGGTGTTTGGCAGCCAGTGGGTCTGCGCCGGGCGGCTGGCCGATCTGACCCCGGGAACGATGCGGCGGGGAAAGCTGGGGCTGGCCGACGTGGTGCTGTGCCGGGCTGAGGATGGCGCGGTGGCGGCGTTTCACAATTCATGCCGCCACCGCGGATCGGAACTGTGCCGCGAAGCGACCGAACCGCTGGGCAAGCTGATCCGCTGCCGATATCACGCCTGGGCCTATGCGGCGGATGACGGGCGGCTGGTGGCCACCGGTCCTGCCCATCCGACGGCGGATTTTGACCGGGCGGCGCATGGGTTGGCGGTTGTGGCTGCGCAGGTCTGGAACGGCTTTGTGTTCCTGAACGCCAGCGCTGATCCCGGCCCGATCGGGGCCGATGCGCCGCTGTCAACGCTGGACAACTGGCCGATGGCGGGTCTGGTGACTGGCCATACCTGGGTGCATGAGATTGACTGCAACTGGAAAAGCTTCTGGGAAAACTATTCCGAATGCCTGCATTGCCCCGGCATTCACCCCGAACTGTGCGACCTGGTTCCGGTTTACAAAACCGGTGTCATGGGCGTGTCCGAGGCACTGGGCTGGACCCCCGACCAACCGCTGCCCGCCAGCACCCTCAAACCCGGCGCGCAGACCTGGACCGCCAGCGGCGCGCCCTGCGGGCCGGAATTTCCGGGCCTGACCCCGGCCGAACGCGCGGCGGGCCACAGCTTTGTGACGATGTGGCCGTCGGCCTATATGGTGGCGCATGTCGACTATGTCCGCTCTGTGCGGATCGAACCATTGGGGCCGGAACGCACACGGCTGACCGCGCAATGGCACTTTTCCCCCGACACGCTGGCGCAACCCGGGTTTGATGTCGGGGCCGTTGCCGCCTTTGCCATCACGGTGATGCGGCAAGACGGTGCCGCCGCAGAGATGAACCAGCGCGGGATGCATTCCCCCGCTTTCATCGCCGCGCGGCTGATGCCCGAAGAATACGAAATCCACCGCTTTCAGCGCTGGATCCTTGCACAGATGGAGGGCACGGCATGACCGACCAATCCCCCAAGACGCATCCGGTGCCCAACGACTGGGATCGGCGTGGCCTGCCGGCCTGGACCTATCATTCCGATGCGATGTTCGAACTGGAGCGGGATCACCTGTTCCTCAATCACTGGCAACTGGCTTGCCATGTCAATGACATCCCCGCCCCCGGTGACTGGCGCAGCTTTGACCTGCTGGGCGAACGCGCCGTGGTGGTGCGCGGGCAGGATGGGGTGGTGCGGGCGTTTCACAACCTGTGCCGCCACCGCGGTGCGCGGGTGGTGGACGGCGCGGCGGGCCATTGCAAGGGGGCGATGATCTGCCCGTTTCACGGCTGGGTCTATAATCTGGATGGATCGTTGCGCGGCGCGGCGCGGCCTGAAACCTTTGGCGACATGAACCGTGCCGATTTCGGCCTGAAACCGATCGAAATGGAGGTCTGGCAGGGCTTTGTCTTTCTGCGCTTTCTGCCCGGGTCGCAGTCGTCAGTGGCCGAGTGCCTGCAACCCTACAACGCGGATTTTACCGATTTTCGCGCCGCTGGTGTGCTGCCTGCGGGCAAGCCCGGTTTCTGGGGCCGCACCGCAGTCAACTGGAAATCGGTGTGCGATGTCGATAACGAAGGCTATCACGTCGCCCTTGCCCACCCGTCGCTGCAAGAGCTTTACGGGCGCAGCTACACCGACATTTTCCACGAAAACGGCCTGTTCCAGTCCAATGCCACCTATGGCGACCGCCCCGGGCGCACCTGGTCGGTGCGCAACTATGTGGCGCTTTCGCCGCTTCAGCCATGGCTGCCACCCCGGCTGCAGCGGGCGTGGAATTACTATGGCATTTTCCCCAACACGGTGTTCATCTTTACCCCCGAAAGCGTGCAGTTCTACGCCGAATTGCCGATATCGCAGAATGAAACCGTCATGTCTTCCGGGCTTTACCGTCAGCCCGATGAAACCCGGGAAACCAGGGTGGCGCGCTATCTGGGCAACCGGATCGACCGCCACACATCGGCAGAGGATCAACAACTGACGATCTGGTCAAATGAATCCATGAAAAGCCAGGCGTTCGACGGGTTTCACCTGTCTGACCTCGAATATGGCGTGCGCCGGCACCATGACAAGCTGCGCGCCCTGCTGCCGGTGATGCGGCTGGACCATCCGCCACCCGAGGCAGAGGTGGCGCGGATCAACGCGGAAATGCTTGGCAAACCGTGACCCCCCGACAAACCCCCGACAAACCCCCAGCGAAACAGGCTTGAGCCGATGACCGAGACCGCCCCCTTTATCCGCATCGAAGGCGTGTCGAAAAGCTTTGGCAGCTTTCAGGCCGTTCAGGATGTGTCGCTGACCATCGCCAAGGGCGAGATTTTCTCGCTGCTGGGTGGTTCGGGCTGCGGCAAGACCACGTTGCTGCGGATGCTGGCGGGGTTTGAAGAGCCTACTGCGGGGCGCATCTTCATCGACGGGCAGGATATGGCGGGGGTGCCGCCCTATTCCCGCCCGGTCCACATGATGTTTCAAAGCTACGCGCTGTTTCCGCACATGTCGGTGGAAAAGAACGTGGGATATGGGCTGAAGCATGAGGCCATGACCAAGGCGCAACGCGCCGACCGGGTGCGCGAGATGCTGGAGCTGGTACAACTGACACCCTATGCCGCCCGCAAACCGCACCAGATTTCGGGCGGCCAACGGCAGCGGGTGGCGCTGGCGCGGGCCTTGGCGCGGCAGCCCAAGCTGCTGCTGCTGGATGAACCGCTGGCAGCGCTTGACAAGAAGCTTCGCGAACATACCCAGTTCGAACTGATGTCGATTCAGGAACGCACCGGCGTGACCTTCATCGTCGTCACCCACGATCAGGAAGAGGCGATGACCCTGTCTGACCGCATCGCGGTGATGGACAAGGGGCAGGTCAAACAGGTCGGTTCGCCAACCGAGATTTATGAGTTTCCGACCAGCCGTTTCGTTGCGGGTTTCATCGGATCGATCACCGCCTTTGATGCCACGATCACCGGGATTTCCGACGGTCTGGCGCTGGCAGAGGTCAAGGCCTTTGGCACCACCATCACCGCCCGCGCCACACCCGGCCTGTCACCCGGGCAACAGGTCACGCTGGCGATCCGCCCGGAAAAGCTGACCATTTCGCAGATCAGGCCGGAGTCAGGCAATGTGATCGCAGGCGAGGTCAAGGATCTGGCCTATTTCGGCAAGGACAGCCTGTACCGCGTCACCCTGCCCTCGGGCGAACTGGTTTCGGTTCACGCGGTCAATGCGCAGCGCGGCGATGCGGCAGTTCGCGCGCCGGGCTGGTATGACAAGGTCTGGCTCAGCTTTGATCCGCCCTCAGCCATTCTGTTGACGGAGTAGGCGATGGACATGCCCGGTCAAGCCAACCGCCTGTCACGCTGGTTCAACCGCAAGGGCTGGTCGGATCTGATCGTGGGGTTGCCCTATGTCTGGCTGGTGGTGCTGTTTCTGGTGCCGTTCCTGATTGTGGTGGCAATGTCGGTGGCCAGCCGCGCGCCGTCGGCACCACCCTTTGCCTTTGGCGGCGACTATCCCTGGATCAATCTCGAAGGCTATCAACGGCTGTTTACCGACGACCTTTATATCCGTGCCTTTCTGACTTCGCTGAGCAATGCCTTTGTGGCGATGATCTTTTGCCTGCTGATCGGCTATCCGATGGCACTGGGGCTGACGCGGGTATCGCCAAGCGCACGCAGCATTCTGCTGATGCTGGTGATCCTGCCCTTCTGGACCTCGTTCCTGCTGCGGGTCTATGCTTGGATGGGGTTGATGGGCAAGAACAGCTGGTTCAACCACCTGCTGACCGATGCCTATAACCTGATGACCCCGGCGTCCTGGGCGCTGAAATCACTCCCGATGATGTATTCGAATTTCGCGGTGGTTCTGGTGATGGTCTATACCTACCTTCCGTTCATGATCCTGCCGCTTTATGCCAGCTTGGAACGGCTGGATCCGACACTGGACGAGGCGGCGATGGATCTTGGCACCCGGCCCTTTGGCGTATTCTGGGATGTGACCTTGCCGCAAAGCATTCCCGGCATCATCGCCGGCGGGCTTCTGGTCTTTATCCCGGCGGCGGGG
>Ga0105049_10000810_pt1 | contig 35389 bp, 26 predicted proteins | sample MAT06_FD_78087 | JGI IMG/M metagenome (GOLD analysis project Ga0105049, IMG submission 78087) | Freshwater microbial communities from Lake Fryxell liftoff mats and glacier meltwater in Antarctica - MAT-06 | ecosystem: Environmental > Aquatic > Freshwater > Ice > Liftoff microbial mat | place...
GAGCGTGCTCAGCACGAGCCCGTGCCGTTTTGCATAGGCGCTGGTTGAATCTGAGCTCCGCCTTGCGGCGAGTGCGTGTTGTTGCCAAAACTGCGCGGTCGATTTCATGTTCGCTCCATCTGTATTGGGATGGAGAAAGCATGCGGAATTTAGTCGCGGCAAACAAGGCTGGGGTTGGTGGAGCGCTTACAATAAACGAGGTTAACAAAAAATTAGCCGACAAAAAAGCCCGCATCGCGGGCTTTTTTGTCGAGCGAAATACGACGAATCCTACTTTTCTATCTTCTTCTCCGTCGCGCCCGTTTTGACATTGACGTCTCCCTCTTTTCGCATCTGCGCTAACAACGACACCAGATCATTTTGGCCTATGGCTTGTTGTAAACGTGTTCGGGTCGCGTTAAGTTTCGCCTCATCTGGCAGGGGCGCATCGATGACTTTTGCCACCTGTATCAGTGTGAATGCTCCCGTCGGATCAGCGTAACTTGTGAATAGAGGAAGTCTTTGCGGGTTGGCACGCATCGCGGCATCAATGACGGTTGGCGCTAAGCCCCCTGTTGCAGCGCGGCTGACGGCTAGCAACTGCGGGAACTTAACATCGTCTTTACCGGCTTTAAGTGCAGCTAACTTGGCTTCGCCATCCGCTTTAGCGAGCTTTACCGCTTCTTCACGGGCAAGGCGTTGAATAATGCCCACTTGCAATTCTGCAAAAGGACGCACTACTGCTGGCTTAGATTCCAACACGCGTGCGACCACAAGAGAATTCGGTCCAATCTCTACAGCTTCCGAGTTACGCTTATTCTTCAACACATCCTCACTGAACACCGCTGCCGACAATTTTGGATTATTAAATGGCGGCTGAAAGGCTTGGCCTTTCGCAAAAAATGGTGACTGCTTAATCGGCAATGCGGCAATTTCAAATGGCACACCAACTTCCGAAGCCGCTTTCAGACTCGCAGATTGTTCAAATGCCGCGTTAGAAAATTTTTCGGCTAATTCAGCAAATTTGCGAGAGGCTTTCTGCTTTTTAAGTTCACCTTCAATTTCTGGTGTTGCGTCGGCAATCGATTTACCTTTCTCGGGTTTGATATCGGTAACTTTGATGATGTGATAGCCGAAGTCGCTCAACACCGGCCCTAATAATTCGCCTGCTCTGCCTTCGAACACTGCTTTTTCAAATGGCGGAACCATCATGCCACGCCCAAAGAAACCAAGGTCACCACCGTTAGCACCTGAACCCGGATCCTGCGAATTTTTCTTGGCTAACTCCGCAAAACTTCCGGGGGATTTTTTTAGTTGCGCGAATAAGTCGTTGGCTTTTGCTTCAGCCGCTTTTTTATCTTCATCCTTCGCTGACTTAGCCGCGTTAATCAAAATGTGTGAAGCTTTACGCTCTTCCTTAGTCACGTAGCGTGCTTTGTTGGCTTCGTAGTAAGCGGCAATTTCTTCTTGAGGCACTTTTATCGACGGCGCTAATGCCTCCAATGTCAGCTCAACATACTCAGTTCGCACCTGCTCTGGAATCGTAAAATCTTTAGTGTTTTTTTCGTAAAACTCTTTCGCAAGTTCGGGCGTAATGTTGACCTTCGACAAAAACATTTCTGGCGCAATTGTAATTACCGCGATTTCGCGAGATTGCTCATTGGCCTGCAAATAGTTTTGCACACTTGTTTTAGAAACAAACGCGGTACTGGAGATGCTTTCTAAAAATTGTTGGCGCTCAGTATCTTGGCGCAACAAATTTTCAAATGTTGCAGCGCTGTAACCTTGCGCCTTTAACACGCGCTCATAGAGCGTCGGCGAGAACTGGCCTGCCTCTTGAAAATTGGGGTTGGTGACAATCAACTCTTTCAACCGCGTATCACTGACAGCCATGCCCGATGAGCGGGCGGTTTTATCCAACAGGCGCTGATCAATTAACTGATCCAAAATGCCCTTGCGCATTTCTGGATTGTCCATGACGGTGGCATCTATCTGCCCGCCAAACTGTTGACGAAAACGCTCGAGCTGATTTTTAACCGCGTTATCAAATTCCTGCTCGTTGATATTATCGCGACCTACGCTAGCAACCGTTGTCGCACCCGCGGTGGGCTTGATATAGGACTCAACGCCCCATAACGCAAACGGGATTATGATCAGAACCAGAACAACTTTAGCAACCCAAGTTTTAGCGGCTTCACGAATAGTTTCTAACATAGGGGCAACAACTCACTTAAATATTTAGCATCGTGTAACTTAAGGTGCGATGCAAGTTGGGAATAAAGCCAGCGAGCTGGCAGTGAAAGGCTATAATTTTACTATGAGACTACTAGTGCGCATATCGTGATTTCTTGCGTAGTACAGCACAAGGTAAAACATCCAATTTTAAAAATAAAAAAGCGACCATTCGGTCGCTTTTTAATTATTGGCGGAGTGGACGGGACTCGAACCCGCGACCCCCGGCGTGACAGGCCGGTATTCTAACCAACTGAACTACCACTCCTAATTTCACACACACCTAAGTTCGTAACAAGCTTACGTGGTGGGTGCTGAGGGGCTCGAACCCCCGACATTCGCCTTGTAAGGGCGACGCTCTACCAACTGAGCTAAGCACCCAGACAAGCCGACTAGTTTAGCGCATCTTTAAGTGCTTTACCAGCTCTGAATTTAGGAACTTTTGCTGCCTTAATCTTAATCGCAACACCAGTGCGGGGATTACGGCCACTGCGTGCCGCTCGCTTGCCAACAAAGAAGGTACCGAAACCTACCATCGTAACCATCTGACCTTTTTTCAACGTGCTGCGCACTGATGCTATGACGGCTTCAACAGCGCGTCCGGCAGCAGCTTTAGAAATATCGGCAGACTTAGCAACCGCTTCAATCATCTCGGTTTTATTCAAGGGAAACCTCTCTTTAGAAATTGGCGCGCATCCAAGTTTGAAATGAATTGCGCACGGCATTAACATGAAATGTAGTAACGGTAAGTCTTTACCATTACCGTTACCAAAAAAGCGTTTTCGATTAATACGCCAGTGCAGGTTTTTTAAGCGAAGCTTATTTTATAGCGTTTTACGCCGGTGCGTGTCAAGAATAAATACTAAATTAGTGTTTAGTAACAACGGGTTTGTCAGCGGGCTTAGTTTCATTGCCCGCCACCACACCGGCTGCGACAACTGACAAATCTGCGTCCACAATTGACACCGGTTTACGTTCTAACGCCATCTCTAATACCTTGTCAATCCAGCGTACTGGGATAATGGTTAGATCACGCGTAATTTCAATTGGAATTTCCACCAAATCTTTTTCGTTCTCTTCTGGTATGAGTACCGTCTTTATGCCGCCACGTGCTGCAGCCAGTAGTTTCTCTTTCAACCCACCAATTGGCAACACCTCACCGCGTAGCGTTATCTCTCCCGTCATGGCGACATCACAACGTACCGGGATACCGCTTAAAACCGATACCAGCGCTGTGGCGATAGCAATGCCAGCCGACGGCCCATCTTTGGGTGTAGCGCCTTCAGGCAAATGAATATGCAAATCATGCTTTTCATAAAAATCATGTGCAATACCAAGCGACTTAGCGCGTGAACGCACTACGGAAATGGCCGCTTCAATCGACTCTTGCATCACATCGCCTAACTTGCCAGTTCGTTTGATCACGCCCTTACCTGGCAACACTGCTGCTTCAACGGTGAGCAATTCCCCGCCCACTTCAGTCCATGCAAGCCCCGTGACTTGACCAACTTGATTGGTTTTCTCTGCGATGCCATACGAGTAACGACGCACGCCCAAATATTTATCTAAATTTTTTGCCGTGACTTGTGATTTGCCCTCTTTGGCTTTGGTCAAATGCGTCTTTACGACCTTGCGGCAAATTTTAGCGATCTCGCGATCCATGCCGCGAACCCCGGCTTCACGCGTGAAATAGCGCGCAATGTCACGCAACGCGGTATCGGCAACGCTTAACTCTTCATCCTTCACGCCATTCGCCTTCATTTGCTTTGGCAGCAAATATTGACGCGCGATGTGGACTTTTTCGTCTTCGGTATAGCCCGAAAGACGGATGACTTCCATCCGATCAAGTAAGGCCGGCGGGATATTAAATGAATTGGACGTTGCCACAAACATGACATCGGACAGATCAAAATCAACTTCAACATAATGATCTTGAAACGTATGATTTTGTTCAGGGTCAAGTACTTCAAGCAATGCACTAGCAGGGTCGCCACGAAAATCCATGCCCATCTTATCGACTTCATCAAGCAAGAATAACGGATTACGCACGCCTACTTTCGTCATGTTCTGTAAAATCTTGCCAGGCATGGAACCGATGTAGGTGCGACGATGGCCGCGAATTTCTGATTCATCGCGCACCCCACCAAGTGACATCCGCACAAATTTGCGATTGGTTGCTTTAGCGATCGATTGACCAAGCGAAGTCTTGCCGACGCCAGGTGGACCAACCAGACACAATATCGGTGCCTTTAATTTTTCGACCCTTGACTGCACTGCCAGATATTCAACAATGCGCTCTTTGATTTTTTCTAAGCCATAGTGATCTGCGTTCAGTACTTTTTCCGCATTGGGTAAATCATTCGAGACTTTCGATTTTTTCTTCCACGGCAAATTCACTACCGTATCGATGTAGTTCCGCACCACCGTTGCTTCCGCCGACATGGGCGGCATCAGCTTTAACTTTTTTAATTCAGACTCACACTTTGCCTTAGCATCTTTCGACATATGGGCGGCTTTGATTTTTTTCTCGAGCTCGTCAATGTCAGCACCTTCTTCAGTTTCACCGAGCTCTTTTTGAATCGCTTTTACCTGTTCATTCAAATAGTACTCGCGTTGCGATTTCTCCATTTGGCGCTTCACACGGCCACGGATACGTTTTTCAACTTGCAAAATATCAATCTCAGTTTCGAGCAACCCCAGCAACTGCTCTAAACGCAGTGGCACATCGAAATTTTCAAGTATCTGTTGTTTCTGTTCTAGCTTTAACGGCAAATGCGCGGCAATTGTGTCTGAGAGTCGACTGGCGGATTCGATACCTGAAAGTGATGTGAGCACCTCTGCTGGAATTTTTTTATTAAGCTTAACGTATTGATCGAACTGGCCAAATAAGCTGCGCCGCATCGCTTCAATTTCATTATTGTCGGTTTCAGCCTGCGGAACCGGCGTAATGTCCGCTTCATAATTTTCTTTGACTGCCAGCACATGGTTAATGCGCGCGCGCTGAATACCTTCAACCAATACTTTTACCGTACCGTCAGGCAATTTCAGCATTTGCAAAATCGAGGCAACCGAGCCGACATCGTATAAATCTTTAGGGGTTGGGTCGTCGTTGGCGGCAAATTTTTGCGCAACTAGCACTACATTTTTCCCTTCCTCCATCGCCGCTTCTAAAGCCTTAATCGATTTCGGCCGTCCGACAAACAGCGGAATCACCATGTGTGGAAATACCACCACGTCGCGCAATGGTAATAGCGGCAAAATTTCGTGATTGGTCACAGGGATGTTATCGGTGGGTGTCATAAATAAGGGCTTTTTAAATATCACCGATGAATGTACTCGGCGTTTAGTCAGGTTGAGAAGATGACATTGGGACGACAATGCGAAAATGCAAGTCGATATCCATCAGCTTACAAATCTGCGCCGACCGCTTTGAGCTGATCTGAATACATCAACAGCGGTTTCTGGTCACCAGTGATGGTACTTTCATCTACAACGACTTTTTCGACATTGTTCATCGACGGCAGGTCGAACATCACATCGAGCAATGCATGTTCAATAATAGAGCGCAAACCACGCGCACCTGTTTTGCGCTCTAGAGCGCGTTTCGAAATGGCGGCCAGTGCAGAATCACGAAATTCGAGCGTGACGTTTTCCATCAAAAACAATTTTTCGTATTGCTTGGTGAGTGCGTTCTTTGGCTCAGTCAAAATACGCACCAGCGCCTTTACATCTAACTCTTCTAACGTCGCCACTACGGGCAAGCGGCCAACGAATTCTGGAATCAAGCCGTATTTAATTAAATCTTCTGGCTCTACATCCCGCAAAAGCTTATTGGTTGCATTGCGGTCTTCCTCGCTACGTACATCGGCATCAAAACCTATCCCGACTTTATCAGTGCGGTTTTGGATAACTTTTTCAAGTCCGCTAAATGCACCACCACAAATAAATAATATATTAGTTGTATCAAGCTGCACAAACTCTTGATTGGGATGCTTGCGTCCACCTTGTGGCGGCACAGAGGCAATCGTGCCTTCAATCAGTTTGAGCAACGCTTGCTGAACACCTTCACCCGATACATCACGAGTAATAGATGGGTTATCTGATTTACGTGAAATCTTGTCAATTTCGTCAATATAAACGATGCCGCGTTGGGCTTTTTCGACGTCGTAATCACACTTTTGTAAAAGCTTTTGAATGATGTTTTCAACATCCTCGCCCACATAGCCAGCCTCGGTGAGTGTAGTCGCATCCGCAATGACGAATGGCACGTTTAGCAAACGCGCCAATGTCTGCGCCAGTAACGTTTTGCCAGAGCCAGTTGGACCAATGAGCAAAATATTGGATTTAGCAAGTTCGACTTCAGCTTCTTTAGGGCTAGCTTTGAGTCGCTTGTAATGGTTGTATACCGCAACCGATAGAATTTTTTTCGCCTGCAATTGATCAATGACGTATTCGTCAAGAATATTGCAAATCTCGTGTGGTGTAGGTAGCTCGTGTTTAGTGGATTTGGTATTCGGATCAGCTTGCGCTTCTTCACGAATAATGTCGTTACAAAGATCAATGCACTCGTCACAAATAAACACGGACGGCCCGGCAATGAGTTTCCTCACTTCATGCTGGCTCTTGCCGCAGAAGGAACAATAGAGAAGCTTCTCACCGTTTTTTTCAGACATGCTGCGCTTTCATTCCCAGTTGAATAGGCACAACGCCCGCCGTAGGTGTCAATAATATCTTTTCGTGACACCCCAAGATTATGCTTGGGTACGGTTTTCTAATATGCGGTCGATGATACCGTATTTCTGCGCTTCTTCAGCAGACAGGAAATTATCGCGATCAGTGTCTTTTTCAACCGTCTCAATGGCTTGCCCAGTGTGTTTTGCCATGATCTCGTTTAAGCGCTGCTTGAGGAATAACGTTTCCTTAGCGTGAATCGCAATATCTGACGCTTGTCCGCGAAACCCACCCGAAACTTGGTGAATCATCACACGTGAATTAGGCAAACAAGCACGTTTACCTTTAGCGCCGGCTGCCAACAAAAATGCACCCATGCTAGCGGCAAAGCCAGTACATAGTGTGGCGACATTAGGCCGGATGAATTGCATCGTGTCGTATATTGCCAAACCTGCGGTGACAGAGCCGCCAGGAGAGTTAATATAAAGCGAAATATCCTTATCAGGATTTTCGCTTTCCAAAAACAACATTTGTGCGACGATGACATTTGCCGTCGCATCGTTGACTTCGCCCACCAAAAAAATCACCCGCTCTTTTAACAGGCGCGAGTAAATATCAAATGCACGCTCGCCGCGGCCAGACTGCTCGATGACCATCGGGATGTAGCCCAAGCCTTGCGGCTGACTATATTCGTTGAAGCTTGATGCCATGCCCGTTACATCATGGGCGCGTGATTGATAATCAATAAAACTTCTCATCTTATGGCTCCTGCGACAATTAAATCGCGCATGTATTCAATTAACGTGGCTAGCGTTTGATTTCCATTACTTCGTCGAATGTTTTTGTCGGTGTAGACACCTGCATTTGTTGAGCTGCCCATTCGACGACGTTATCTTCAAGTACGATTGCTTCAACTTCCCCCAAACGCTGTGGGTCGCTGTAATACCAGCGAACCATTTGCGCTGGGTCTTCAAAACTTTCAGCGTGCTCTTCAACCACCGCGCGAATCTGCTCTGGCTTAGCCCGCAAACCGTGCTCTTTTACCACTTCACTGAGAATTAAACCCAGCTTCACACGCTTTTCAGCGCGCTCCATAAATAGCTCAGGTGGCAGTTGTAAATCGTTAGTGGTCATGCCACGCTTTTCTAAGTCTTTAACTGCATCCGCTTGTAAGCGAGAGATTTCGTTATCGACTAAGCTACGTGGCAGATCAAGTGAACAAACTGCGGCCAATGCTTCCATAACCTGATCTTTAGATTTGGCCTGTAAGCGCTTTTTCAACTCCCGCTCTAGATTAGATTTAATTTCAGCGCGCATGGTTTCAACATTACCATCGGTCACACCGAGCGTCTCGGCAAACTCTTCGTTAATTTCAGGTAACTTTGGCGCGTTCACCACCTTGACGATAACCGCAAATTGCACCGTCTTGCCGGCCAACTCAGGCTGGTACTCTGCGGGGAAAGTGAGATCAAACGTCTTTTGCTCTTCACCCTTCATCCCCATAATTGCCGCTTCAAAATCAGGCAACATGCGGCCTTCGCCGAGTACGATTCCGAAGTTTTCAGCTTGTCCGCCTTGAAACGGCTCGCCGTTCATGGTGCCTGCGAAGTCAACAACGACAAAGTACCCTTTTTCGGCGGCGAGATCCGTTTTGTCATAAGCGGCGCGCTGCTTACGCAGCGTCTCCAAGGTGTTATCAACATCAGTCGCGGTCACCGTGACAGCAGCGCGCTCTAGCGGCTTGCCAGTTAGTGCTCCTACACTGACTTCAGGATAAATTTCAAAGGTCGCTGTAAATTCAAATTTGTCAGCAGACTGGTTGGAATTTGTCGGGGCAAACTGTGGATAGCCTGCCACGCGAAGCTGTTGCTTTTGCACCTCGTCGGCAAACGACTTTTGCACTACATCAGACATCACTTCTTGGCGCACCTGATAGCCGTACTGATTGGCGACTATGTTGAAAGGCACTTTGCCAGGGCGAAAGCCCGACATCTTGGCAGTGCGACCTATACGCTTTAAGCGCTGGGTGACTTCAGATTCGATATCGGTTGCGGGCAGCGACAGCGAAATATTGCGGATTAAACTATTCGCGACAGTAGAGGCTTCGGCTTGCATAAGACATTCCTGAAAAAAACCGCCTTTAGCTGAAGGGCGAAAGACGGGAGTGATACGAAGTGATGTACCGCTCATGCGCCGCACGAGCCACGACATCAAGAATAAAAATGGTGCGAGTGGAGGGACTCGAACCCACACACCTTACGGCGCTGGAACCTAAATCCAGTGCGTCTACCAATTCCGCCACACTCGCACGCGTGATATTACTGGGTAGCCGCAAATTATAACTGATTCACGGTGAAACTATTCTTGTCAGTGTTTACGCTAACTCACACGACTTTCGCAGAAAAAGCGATTGTCAGTTGCAAATATCTAACGTCAATCATGCCGCCTATAATTCAAGCCTGCGTTAATAAATTTCTACCGTGACCGTCGAACATTACGAAAATTTTCCCGTCGCATCAATTTTGTTGCCTACGCATTTGCGTCGGCCGATAGAGCTTATTTATCAGTTCGCGCGCAGCGCCGACGATTTTGCGGATGAAGGAGATTTTTCAGTCACCGCGCGCTTGGCGAACTTATCCGCCTACGAACGTGAGCTTGATCTGGTTGAAGCCGGTGGCAAAAGCGAATTAGCACTTTTTCAAGGGTTGGCGTTAATCATTGCCGAGCACAAGCTACCGCTGCAACTATTTCGGGATTTATTAGACGCATTTAAGCAAGATGTGACAAAAAATGCATACGCTGATTTTTCCGAGTTACTGGATTATTGCCGTCGCTCGGCAAATCCAATTGGGCGCTTGCTCTTACATCTATTTCACGCGGCAGACGCCCATAATTTATCGATGAGTGATGATATCTGCTCGGCTTTACAACTCATTAATCACTGGCAAGATGTGGCGATTGATTGGCAAAAAAATGACGGCGGACGTGTGTATTTACCAATTGAGGATTTGGCTTATTACGGATTGTCCGTGAGCGATATTCAACGCGGTGAAGCCACCATCGCGTGGCGTGAAATGATGCGCTTTCAGACGGTACGGGCACGCGAAATGATGGAGCGTGGTGCGCCGCTTTCGCACAAAATGACTGGTCGCTTTGGCGCTGAGCTACGGTTAATTGTGGCGGGCGGCTTGGCGATTATCGATAAAATTGATGCGGTAAATGGCGATGTGTTTCGCCACCGACCAACATTAACCAAGTGGGACTGGCTCGTCATTGCGCCAGCTGCATTGCTCAAACTTTGATGAACACAACCATTTCTAACGCAGATCAATATTGCGCCAACAAGGCCGCGGCGAGTGGCTCCAGCTTTTACTATAGTTTTCGTTTTTTGCCGATTGAACGTCGCCTTGCGATTACCGCACTGTATGCATTTTGCCGCGAGGTGGATGATATTGCGGACGAGGTAACTGACCATAATGTAGCGCGCGCCAAGCTTGGCTGGTGGCGCGCCGAAATAGCAAATTTATTTAATGGCCACCCTACGCACCCAGTCACCGTAGCACTTCAACCTGCTACCAAACAATTTCATATCGACGCTCAGCGCCTAAACGAAATTATTGACGGCATGGAAATGGATTTAGTGAAAAAACGTTATCGCGATTGGGATGAACTACAGCTTTATTGCCACCGCGTTGCGGGTGTTGTGGGGCAATTGTCGGCGTGTATTTTTGGCTATTCAAATCCTCGCACCGTTGATTACGCTGAACATCTTGGCTTGGCGTTTCAAATGACCAATATTATTCGCGACGTGGGCGAAGACGCGCGCCGTGATCGTGTCTATTTGCCGCTTGATGAGTTGGATCGTTTTAATGTGCCGATAGCCGATTTATTGAATGCAAAACACTCGCCTGCATTCGCTACATTAATGGCGTTTCAAACTGAACGGGCAAAGTCATTGTATAGCAAGGCTTTGGAAGCATTATCGCCTGAAGACCGCCGTCTTCAAAGGCCAGGACTAATTATGTCAGCCATTTATCAGGCGTTACTCGATGAAATAGCACGCGATGGTTTTCAGGTGCTAAACCAGCGCACTTCACTGACACCCATTCGTAAATTATGGTTGGCGTGGAAGACATGGATCACGGCGTAACTACTGTGACCAAAATTCCCGCAATCCCACCTACCATCGCCATTATCGGTGGCGGTTATTCGGGAATGGCAGCAGCAATTCGCGTCACCGAATTAGGCGGCACCGCGATAGTTTATGAAGCGGCACGTATCTTAGGTGGCCGTGCCCGTCGTGTCGAATATCTTGGTCGCACGCTCGATAACGGGCAGCATATCTTGTCTGGCGCTTATCGTGAATTGCTGCGACTCATGGATGTGATTGGCGTCTCCGCACGCGTTTATGATCGCGTACCGCTACGGCTATCCATGCCACCCGTTTTCAAATTTCGTGCGCCATTGCTACCCGCACCGCTACATATGGCATTTGCCTTATTGGGGGCGGTGGGTCTCTCATTTGACGATAAAATTCGCGCCATCCGGATGATGCGTGCGTTAGAAAAATCGCAATTTAGAGTGGATAGCGCGCTCACCGTCTACTCATTGTTAACGTCCAACCATCAAACCGCTAACGCGATTAACTATCTTTGGCAGCCGCTGACGGTATCAGCCTTAAATACGCCGATTCAAACCGCATCTGCACAGGTATTTGCCAATGTCCTCTGCGATGCGCTAGCAGGAGAACGGGAGGCAAGTGATTTGCTGCTGCCCAAAGTTGACTTGACCACACTCTTTCCTGAACCGGCCGCGGTTTGGGTAAAAGCGCGTGGCGGGGATGTCAAACTTGGCCTCAACGTGTCAAGTATTGCGGTGACAAATGCAGGTGTACTCATTAATGAGCAAGATAGCGTTGATGCCGTTATCATCGCCGTGGGACCGCACCAAAGAGATGGCTTGGGGCTTGCCGACTCAGCCAATAATGCCGCAAACTGCCCGCCAGAAAACAACTTACAACGCTTTGAGTCAATTACGACCATCTACTACGGCTTTGATTCACGCGAAAAATTACCCGAGCCTATGTTCGGGCAGGCCGCTGGGTTAGCGCAATGGTTTTTTGATCGTCGCCAGTTGTCCGATACGCCAAATGCGCCTGAGTTGATCGTATCAGCAGTCATATCCGCCAACGGGCCGCATGATTCTCTCGATAATGAAAATTTGGCGGCTCAAGTTTTAGCCGAATTGAAATATCATGTGCCCGCGCTGCCGGCGCCAACTTGGCAAAAAGTGATTCGCGAAAAATTTGCCACCTTTGCATGTACACCAACTGCGCCGCGTATCTCGCACATCACTAATTCTCCACGAGTATTTTTAGCCGGGGACGATGTGTCCAACCCCATTCGCAACTACCCTGCCACGCTCGAAGGCGCCGCCAGAAATGGTGTGGCGGCAGCAGATGCTGCAATTGAAGGATTAAAAAAATATGTCTGAAATCTTCACCATTCCCGCCGGCTTTTCGCCGCCACCGGATTGCCTAAAAGACCGCGTGATATTAGTTACGGGCGCTACTGGCTCAATTGGACGCGTCGCTGCACTAACCTATGCAAAACATGGTGCGACCGTAGTTTTGCACGCCCGTAGCCAATCAAAACTGGATGCACTTTATGATGAAATTGAAGCCGCCGGTTTTGCAACACCCGCCAGCATTGTGCTGGATTTATTGACCGCATCAGAGGCTAATTACAAAGGCTTGGCTGAGTCCATTTTTCAGACCTTCAAACGGCTAGACGGTATTTTTCATGCGGCAAGTCAGATGACGCCACTCACCACATTAGCCATTCAAGAGGTCGCCACATGGCAAGCGCACCTAACCATTAATGTTACGGCTGCCGTAGCCATTACTCGCCACTGTTTGCCAATGTTAAAACGTGCCGCCAATGCCCGCGTTACGCTCTTATCTGAGACGCACGCAATTGAACCCAAAGCTTATTGGGGTGCATTTGCCGTCAGTAAAGCGGCACTCACCAATGTTGCAAAAATCTGGAATGATGAAGTCGCGCACGATTCCACACTCAAATTTAGTGTACTAATACCTGGCCCTATTCAGTCACAAATGCGCGTAATGAGCCATCCGGGCGAACATCAGTCTGAACTGCCTGCCATTGAATCCATTGAACCCGCGCTGCTGTACATGCAGTGCCGGGCGGATGCCAAGGCCTCAGATAAGGCGTTTTTATTTCGACCATAAACGGCATTATTAAAGCTTCGTCGAAAGCAACGATGCCTTTGCGACTTGTCACAATCAAGGTATGACACGGTTGAGCCACGACTTTACTGGTACGGTGGCACGATTATTGGTTAAACTAGGTACTTAGCGGCAGGTTATTGGCAAATGCGTTGTTCAACGATCATTGCCAAATCATCGAAGCCACAAAAACTTATAAAAGTACTTTTGGTCGTCACCTCTACAATATGTCGCTAAATCGCTCACATCCATTTCTGCTGATAACTATTGAGACGATAAATGCCCATTCGTCAATATTTTCCATGCACCCAACAACGAGGAATGCATGAGCACCGTTATGGATCAAAGCAATCGCACCTTTATCGGCAGTGTCGTATTTGTCGATATTGTCGGCTACACCAAAAAATCCGTCTCTGACCAAATCATCATGAAGGATCGCTTCACCTCGCTCCTGTCGGATTCGCTCAAAGATATTTCGTCCGATCAGCGCATCATTCTCGACACCGGCGATGGTGCCGCATTAAGCTTTATTGGTGACCCTGAAGACGCGCTCTTTGTTGGCATGAATATGCGGGATATGCTGAAAGATGTAACCCCTGGCGCACTCGCACCTAACGATGAATCAACCTCGAGTAGCAGCGATCTTTTTTTACGCATTGGCATCAACTTAGGGCCGATCAAGCTGGTGCGCGATATAAACGGGCAGCCTAATATTGTCGGTGATGGCATTAACGTCGCGCAACGCATTATGAGTTTTGCACGGCCGGGGCAGGTGGTGGTGTCACGCTCCTATTTTGATGTGGTGTCCGTCATTTCAGACGAATATGTACAGCTATTTAAATACGAAGGCTCGCGCACCGATAAGCATGTGCGCGAACATGAAATTTATGTGGTGGGCGATTCCGCTGCGGCATTTAATAAAGCCAAAGCTGGCATGCAAGATCGCGCTGCAGCTACCAATCCGCGCAATAAACCAGCTGCTGTTGTCGATAAAAAATCTAGCAAGCAAACCAGCGCAAAAAATACGCGTGCATCAACATCGGCCAATAGCGATGACGCCGCTGGTGTTCCGTTATTGCAAGACAAGAAAAAATTAAGCATTATCGGTGGCGCACTGGGTGTGGTGGTGCTGGTGTTAGCCATATTAGTTGCCACCAAAAAGCCGACTGCGGATGCGCCTAAAGTTGACGCGATCATTGTCGCGGAGGCGGCATCTGTTACCGCACCTGCCCCGCAACTTGCGCCACCTATTGACCCTACTCAACCAGCAAATCAAACAACGACGCAAACAATAAACCAAGCAGCAACAACGCCAAGTACTGCGCAAACGACAGTGCCAAATTTAGCAACACCCGCTGCCGCGCCAATACCGGCATCAAAACCAACACCCGACACCACAGCCGCAGCGAAGGCCGCACCCGTCGTTAGCGCAAATAAGGTTGATCCCGTTAAGCTCGATGCCACTAAGGTTGATGCCGCCAAAGCCGCTAGCGCTCAGGGCACACTCAATTTTGCCGTAAGCCCGTGGGGCGAGGTGTTAATAAACGGCAAATCAATTGGTACTTCACCACCAGTCAAGCAGCACAAATTAGCCCCCGGCAAATACAAAGTTGAAGTGCGTAATTCCACACTAACACCGTTCATTACCACCATCGACGTTAAGTCCAAAGAAGACGTAACCATTCGTCATCAATTCAAGTAACGCATCATCTCAAGCGAGGCCTTCATGAATGCGATGAATCTGTATTACCGCTGTAAACAACGCATCAACGTGTCTCTGATTGCGGCAATTGCTTTCGCACTCGCCATCTCAGGTTGCGCCGTGCCGCCACCCGCACCAAGTAGTCCCATCGCAGACGACGCTGCCAAACAACAACGGCTCGAACGTGCCAACACAACACTTGTCGAAGCCAGTCGGCAATATGATGGCGGTAGCTACGATGAAGCGATGAAAAACTTTCTTGTCGCACTCGATAGCGGTGCATTAACCCCACCACAACAAATTGTTGCGCGTAAGCAAATGGCCTTCATTCATTGCGTTGCGAATCGTGAAGTCAATTGCAAAGAAGAGTTTCAAAAAGCGTTTGCAGTTGATGCCAAATTTGACTTATCCCCTGCAGAAGCCGGACATCCGATTTGGGGCCCCGTATTTCGCAATGTAAAAAACGACATTGATGCGCGACGTAGTGGCAAAACTGTTGTGGCGCCGGTGCAAAAAATTCTTACTACTGGCGAAAAAGTATTGGCGGAAGGCATGATCGCCTATGACGCTGCTGATTACGTTAAATCAGTCAAAGGATTTCAAGATGCGCTAAAAGAAACGCTGTCGGCGGATGATCAATTGAAGGCGCGCAAATTTAGTGCATTTAGTTATTGCTTAAGTAATCGCACGACGCTTTGCCGCCAAGAGTTTGAAAAAATATTACAACTAAAAGCCGATTTTGACTTATCACCTGCTGAAGCTGGCCATCCATCATGGGGGCCATCATTTCGAAGCGCGAAAGCACGTCAAAAAATAACCCCGCCAGCACCCGCACCCGCAAAAAAACAATAAATCAATAACATGATAGAGACGCTCGGCCGCTACAAAATACTGTCTATCCTAGGCCAAGGGGCGATGGGCGTCGTCTACAAAGCTATTGACCCGGCCATTGACCGTACGGTCGCCATCAAGACCATTAACTTAACGCTCAATAGCGATGAAATCGCCGAATATGAGGCGCGTTTTCAGCAGGAAATCAAAGCAGCAGGTCGCCTCAACCATCCCAACATTGTCACCATACTTGACGTCGGCAAAACTGACACCATGGCCTATATGGCGATGGAATTATTAGACGGTAAAGAGTTAAAAGATATTTTGGCTGAGGCAGGTCGGCCCACGGTCGGCGACACCGTTGATTGGATAGCCCAAATCGCTAACGGACTCAGCTCCGCGCATGACTACGACATTATCCACCGTGATGTGAAGCCGTCTAACATCATGATTGTTAAGGGTGGCTACGCCAAGATTACTGATTTTGGAATTGCGCGCATGACAGCGTCCGCCGTCAAAACGATGACCGGTTTAATCCTAGGGTCACCGCGCTATATGTCGCCTGAGCAGGTCATTGGTAAAAACCTTGACCACCGTACCGATATTTTTTCGCTTGGTGTGGTCTTGTATGAGGCGCTTACTGCAACACCGCCCTTCGATGGCGATAACGTCAATGCCATCATGTATTCGACGGTCAATCACATGCCAGATGCGCCCTCAAGCCGTAACACGGATGTGCCGCAGATGCTCGATTTGATTGTCGCCAAAGCACTCGCGAAATCAGTTGATGAGCGCTATCAAACAATGCGCGAATTTGCCCAAGACTTAGGCGAAATCAAACGCATGATTGCTATTCAAACACCGGCACAAAAAGTCATTGCTCGCGATTCGCCAACACCGCAAAAGACAGTATCTCTAGAAGCGCTGGGTGTTGGCGTGGGTAAATTTAAGAAAGAAACCAACGAGCCGCCGGTTGCGCCGCTCACCTTAGCAAAAAAGTTTGACTCATTTGATGCGACCATGAAACTCGCGGCCATGACCAAACAAACGGAGCAATTTGCGACTTATGTTTCGGAAACAAAAAAAATGCGCGCCTACACGGGCGACATCAGTGCAACGTTAGCCAAACCTAGCGCTAGAGCAAGCCTCACGCCAACATCGCCTGTCAACACCTCAACCGTCCCTATTGCCCAGCTCGAAGAAATGGAACTCGCCGCACGCGCTTACGCAGCCAAGCAAGCAAAGGAGAGCCAAGCCGGCGCGGATATTGATATCGGTGAAGATTTAGACAACGTCGTCGTAGCGCGTAATAAAAAACAGGCAGAAAAAATGGCGGCGCGCGACGTTGCAACGGCAGAAGCAATATCATCCGTAGATACAGTAGAGAGTCCGATTAGCCCGCTATTACCGCTACTAGCCATCGGCGCGCTGTGTCTAGCCGCCATAGGTTTGGTGATAGCACTCATTATTCGTTAGGCGACGGCTCTCAACCAGTAACCAACGCTAACCTTTTGCACACATCCTCCACCCAGCGCCTAGCCTTTGTATTAGCCTATCTTGGCGTGTTGCCCTTCATCGTCTGCGCGGTGGTATTGCTGCTTGGCTCGACCTTAAATCTTGGCATGTACACGCCATTAGCACTACAAGCTATCACCACCTACGCCGCCGTAATCGTCTCATTTCTTGGCGGCATCCAATGGGGAATAGGCGTAATTACGCAAGAACAGCAGCCGCAAACCGCGCGCTCATTATTTCTACTCTCCATTGTTCCAAGCCTGCTCGCATGGGCTATGTTGTTTTTACCGGCGACTAATTCGCGCATTATTGTGGCGATTTTTCTCTTGGGCTTTGTATGGATTATTGATGCGCTACTCCACCTACAAAAAGTAATCCCATCGTGGTTTTTCAAGCTGCGCTCTATCGTCAGCGCGATTGCTGTTTCCTGCCTAATAGTCGCGCTACTTGCGACGTAGCATGCCACCAAATATGAAGCGCGAACACCTCATTGACGCGTTGAGAGGGTTTGCCTTATTCGGCATCTTGGTGGTCAATATTCAAAGTTTTGCTTGGGGAGTGGGCGCGCCAACCATGGGTGTCTTGTGGATGGATGCCACATGGCGCGACGAGTGGACTATCTGGCTCACAAGTTTTATTTTTGAATTCAAAATCTATCCGCTATTCTGTTTTTGCTTTGGCTACGGATTCGCGACGATGGCTAAAAATTGGCGGTATGCAGGACTTGATGCTGAGGCAATGCGTCAACGCTTTCGGCGACGGCTTAATTTCATGCTGTGCCTAGGTTTAGTCCACGGCGTAATTATTTGGTTTGGCGATATTCTGGCGCGCTACGCGTTGGCGGCTTATTTCATTGAAAAGCACATCGGGCGCGGCCCTCGCCAGTTACTTCAGGCATTAAAATTTTGGGGCATTTTGACCATCGCCATTAGCGTCTTAAGTCTCGTATTGAATAGAATCGCCGCGCAGCAATGGGGGAGCGAAAGTGGCAGCGCACCACCCACTGCACAACTAATTGATGCGTTTTACCTTTACGCCCAAGGCGACTACATTGACACCATCCGCGCACGCCTTGGCGACTACACGTTGGTGCTTTTCAGCTGGTTATTTTTATTTCCGCAAGCGGTCATGCTATTTATTACCGGCGCAATAGTGGCACAGCTTGGTTGGCTAAAATCGCCCAACCGGCATCGCCAAGAATGGCAGCGGATATTATTAATTTCACTCACACTTGGCCTACCTATTGCCGTCGTCCTTGCCAATTACAATGTTGCGCTAGCGCTTGATCCCAGCTTGCTACCAAATGCCATTCAAGATAGTGCGTTCACGCTGTCGTTATTGCTTACACCCGCCTACGTCGCCGCGTTTGCGCTCATCTCCATCACCACACTAGGTAAAAATATTGTTGCTTTATTAGCCCCAATGGGACGGATGGCATTGACCAATTACCTATTTCAATCGCTCGCCATGTTTATCCTATTACTCGGCGTGGGCGTCGGATTAGCCGATGTTGGACAATTCAATATTGCACTCATTGCCATCGGCATTTATCTGACCGAGCTCATTGCCAGCCATGTCTATTTGCGCTTCAACAGCATCGGGCCGGTGGAATGGCTTTGGCGGTGGTACACCTACCGATAGCGCTTGAAATACCGCGGCGCTGCGTAGCGTGGCGCAATACCGTGCAATAAAGAATTAACAAAATAAAGTCGCCTATCGGCGGGCGTTTCGGAGCAGATACTGCTCAAAACACTCACCAATAGGCGACTTTATCGTTTTTTTACGAAAATTTATCCCGCAAAAAAATCCTTTACCTTGTCCATAAATCCCTTAGCACGGGGGTTATGTTTATCGCCGTCAGCTTTATTGATTTCGTCTAACTCGCGCAGTAACTCTTTTTGTCGCTCGGTTAATCGCACCGGCGTCTCTACCACCACGTGACACATCAAGTCGCCAGCGTAGGTTTGGCGTAGCGGTTTAATTCCTTTGCCGCGAAGCCGAAACACTTGCCCAGATTGGGTTTCAGTGGGAATTTTTATTTTGGCTTCACCATCGAGCGTAGGAATATTTATTTCGCCACCTAGTGCCGCCATCGAAAAACTAATCGGCATTTCGCAATGCAGGTCGGCGCCCTCGCGCTGAAATACGGCGTGGGCTTTTAATTGCACCACCACGTACAAATCTCCCGGTGGGCCGCCGTTAACACCGGCTTCGCCCTCTCCCGTTAAGCGAATACGATCACCATCATCAACGCCGGATGGAATTTTGACGGAGAGTGTCTTATGTTTTTTAACGCGACCGACACCGTCACAAGCTTTGCACGGATCTGGAATAACTTTGCCCGTACCATGACAGGTAGGACAAGTTTGCTGAATGGAGAAAAATCCTTGCTGCATTCTGACTTGCCCGACGCCGCCGCAAGTGCCGCAGGTCTTGGCGGATGTGCCTGGTTTTGCGCCCGTGCCTTTGCAGACTTCGCACTCCTCCAAGGCAGGAATACGAATTTTAGTTTCGGTACCGCGCGCGGCCTGCTCGAGCGTGATCTCCATGTTGTAACGAAGATCTGAGCCGCGATAGACCTGCTGCCCACCGCCGCCTGCGCGACCGCGCCCACCACCAAATATCTCGCCAAAAATATCGCCAAAGGCATCTGAAAAACCGCCTTCCCCGCTAAAACCTCCGGGCCCGCCACCCATTTGCGGATTGACCCCCGCATGACCGTAAGCATCATAGGCGCGACGCTTCTCTGGCTCGGACAACATTTCATAGGCTTCCTTCGCCTCTTTGAATTTGTCTTCCGCCTCTTTACTATCAGGATTGCGGTCGGGATGATGCTTCATCGCTAGCTTGCGATAAGATTTTTTAATGTCGTCATCCGAGGCGTCCCGATTGACACCTAAGATTTCGTAAAAGTCTCTTTTTTGAGCCATGGTATTTTGTTCAGCGTTGGTCGATATTGATTTGGTGACGCCTCCCTTTTTAAAGAGAGATTGGGAGGGATTATCGTTGAAGCGAAGAAACGAACGTAACGACAGGCAGCTAAACGCATTTCCTCCCAGCCTCCCTTTTGCAGCGGGAGAAAGAGAGGTACGGCGCCAGGTTGCCTTACGCTTTCTTGTCTTTCACTTCTGTGAATTCCGCATCAACGACGTTACCCATGTCTTTCTCTTTTGCAGGCGCCTCACCAGCAGGCGCACCACCGCCCGTGCCTCCCGTGCCAGCACCGGGCGCACCACCGTCAGCGGCCGCTTTGGCCTGCATATCCGCGTACATTTTTTCGCCGAGTTTTTGCGAGGCTTTTTGCAGCGTTTCGGTTTTGGCGGTGATCGCGTCTTTATCGTTACCTTTGAGGGCGTCGACTAATTCTTTGCTTGCATCTTCAATCGCCGTTTTTTCTGCGGCATCAAGTTTGTCGCCATATTCCTCAAGCTGCTTTTTGGTTTCGTGTACTAGCTGGTCGCCCGAGTTACGCGCAGTCACTAAGTCCAGCGCTTTCTTATCTTCATCCGCGTTGGCTTCGGCGTCTTTCACCATGCGCTGAATTTCTTCTTCGGTCAAACCGGAGTTTGCTTTAATCGTGATTTTGTTTTCTTTGCCGGTAGCCTTATCTTTGGCCGACACATGCATGATGCCGTTTGCGTCAATGTCAAAGGTCACCTCAATTTGCGGCTGACCACGGCGTGACGAAGGAATACCTTCTAAATTAAATTGCCCTAGCGATTTGTTACCAGAGGCTAATTCGCGCTCGCCTTGCAGCACATGAATCGTCACCGCCGACTGGTTGTCGTCCGCAGTTGAAAACACTTGCGAGGCTTTGGTTGGCACTGTCGTGTTTTTCTTAATCAACTTAGTCGAGACCCCACCTAAGGTTTCGATACCAAGGGAGAGTGGCGTCACATCAAGCAGCAACACATCTTTCACGTCGCCCTTCAGCACGCCACCTTGAATAGCCGCACCGACCGCAACCGCTTCATCAGGATTCACATCTTTACGCGGCTCTTTGCCGAAAATTTCTTTAACTTTCTCCTGCACTTTCGGCATCCGCGTTTGACCGCCGACCAAAATTACGTCAGAAATCTCTTCAATCTTCACTCCCGCATCTTTAATCGCCGTACGGCACGGCGCGATGGTGCGCTCAATTAGCTCATCAACAAGCGACTCAAACTTAGCACGCGTGATTTTGACCAGCAAGTGCTTTGGGCCATTGGCGTCTGCGGTCACGTAAGGCAGATTCACCTCAGTTTGTTGCGCAGAGGACAACTCAATTTTCGCTTTTTCCGCGGCTTCCTTCAAACGCTGCAAGGCCAGCACGTCTTTTTTCAAGTCAATGCCCTGTTCTTTTTTGAATTCGTCGCACAAATAATCCATCAAGCGCTGATCAAAATCTTCGCCGCCAAGAAAGGTGTCGCCGTTGGTTGATAACACTTCAAATTGATGCTCACCATCCACCGAGGCAATCTCAATAATCGACACGTCAAAGGTGCCGCCGCCTAGGTCGTACACCGCAATTTTACGATCACCTTCTTTTTTATCCATGCCAAAGGCGAGTGCTGCCGCGGTCGGCTCATTGATAATGCGCTTCACGTCCAAGCCAGCAATGCGACCAGCATCTTTGGTGGCTTGGCGTTGGGCGTCGTTAAAGTAAGCAGGCACAGTAATCACCGCCTCGGTGACTTCTTCACCCAAATAATCTTCAGCGGTTTTTTTCATCTTACGCAGCACTTCAGATGAGATTTGCGGCGGCGCCATTTTTTTGCCGCGCACTTCAACCCATGCATCGCCGTTGTCGTTTTTTGCAATCACATAAGGCATCATGTCGATGTCTTTTTGCACTTCTTTTTCATCAAATTTGCGGCCAATTAAACGCTTCACCGCATAGAGTGTATTTTTAGGGTTGGTCACCGCTTGGCGCTTGGCAGACGCGCCTACTAACACTTCGCCATCATCCTGATAGGCAACAATCGATGGCGTGGTGCGCGAACCTTCCGCGTTTTCAATCACCTTCGGCACGCCCGCTTCCATAATCGCCACGCAGCTATTAGTGGTGCCTAAGTCAATTCCGATAATTTTTCCCATGATTTTTCCTTTTATGCTTGATAGATTTAGATAGTTTGTAATTGGGGGATATTTTTGTGCATTCAAGAGGCGCGGCGAGTACAACAAAGCAATCGTTAACCGTTAACCGTTAGGACTCATCCGCTTTTGGACACGGTCACCAGCGCAGGTCGAAGCACACGTTCATGCAGGGTGTAGCCCTTTTGCATAACGGCCACCACCGTATTGGGCGCAAAATCAGATTCAACCGAGGCGATGGCTTGATGCTTGGTCGGATCAAATTTTTCGCCGACGGGGTCAACTTCTTTGATTGAAAATTTTTCAAATACCGAGGTCAACTGGCGCGCCGTCAATTCCACGCCTTCTTGGTAGGATTCGACCGACGGCGACGCCACTTTAAGCGCCGCATCCATACTGTCTTTTACGGCTAGGAGCGCATCGGCGATTTTTTCTACGCCATATTTTTGCGCTTTGATGACGTCCTCCGCGCTGCGGCGGCGAATATTGTCGGTCTCGGCCTTTGCACGTAGCCAGTCGTCTTTAGCGCTAACCGCAGCGGCTTCAGCAATTGCCAATTTGATCGTTAAATCGGCGGCGGCATCGAATGTGGGGTTATTAACCTCGGTGGCATGGTTCGTGGCATCGTCAGCCGGCATTTCGCCGTCATTTTGTTTATGTTCGTGTGCATCCATTTTCCAAATTTCCCTTAAAAATCAGATTCATGCAGCTAGCTTGGGCTGGCGCAGGAAATTTCAAGTCGGCGCGTGAAAATCTTTTAGGATGCGCCGATCAATAGTTCTCGAAACGGCGGCTGGACGAGTCCGAATCGCGTTGTCACTGAAAAAATGGGCGCTAATCAGAAAATTCGCAAAATTTCACCTGCGCATCGCATGACCGTATTGATGACTGTTCTTTAACTTATTGATCACCATGGCGTGCCATCGAGCCATCGGGCCATCGTTTTTGGGCTGAAATTGCCAACAGCTCACAACATCGACGATTATTCTTTCTTATCCGTGATGATCGCGTTCACGAGAAGCGTAATAACCGAATACATTAGCGAGCCGATGAGTGCAGCCATAAACCCGGTGACGTTAAAGCCTGACACCACTTCAGCCACAAACCAGAACAAAAACGCGTTAATAATAAAGATGAATAAACCCATCGTCAGTAATGTCACCGGCAAGGTGAGCAAAATCAACACTGGACGAATAATCGCATTCGCCAAACCCAGCACCAGCGCCGCGATCAGCGCCGCCATGATGCCATCCACCTTCACACCCGAATACAGATACGCCACCGCCAATAGCGCTAATGCATTGATACACCAGCGAACAATTATTCTCATGGGAAATAAATTCTAAAATATCGATGTCGGCATAATAGCGGTAATTTGTTTGGTGCAACAATTCTTCGCCGGTTGTATAGCGCGTTTTGGCCTTAGATAGTTGGCCTACATTCTGGGACTAGACGTCGTCCGCGTTAGCGGAATTCCTGTTTCTCATCACCACTATTTCCAAACTCCATCACTATCAAACTAATGAGCAAAAAACAATGAGCGTTCACCCAACCCAAAAACGCATCTCGGTTCCCGACATTCGTGCGATGAAGTCACAGGCGAAAATTGTCATGCTTACCGCCTATACCAAACCGATGGCACAGTTAATTGACGCGCACTGCGACGTGCTGTTGGTCGGCGACTCCTTAGCCATGGTCTTGTATGGTATGAACAACACCTTGAATATTACGCTCGACACGATGGTGATGCATACCCAAGCGGTGATGCGCGGCAGCAGTCGTGCGATGGTCATGCTGGATATGCCCTTCGCAAGCTATCAAGAGTCGGTTGAACAAGCCTATCGCAATAGTGCGCGCGCCATGGCCGAATCAGGCTGCCAAGCTTTAAAGCTCGAAGGCGGTGTCGAGCTTGTGAAAACCATCGAATTTTTGGCCGCGCGCGGCATCCCGGTCATGCCCCACATCGGTTTAATGCCACAACGCGTGAACGCCATGGGCGGCTTCAAAGCGCAAGGCCGCGAAGACGATGCGGCACAGAAATGGGTAAACATCGCCAAGCAATTTGAATCAGCAGGCGCATTTGGCTTACTGATCGAAGGCACGGTTGAGCCAGTCGCCCACGCCGTCACGAAAGCGCTAACCATTCCCGTCATCGGCATCGGCGCATCGCCCGCCTGCGACGGCCAAGTGCTAGTAACGGAAGATGTCACCGGACTATTTAATGACTTCACCCCCAAATTCGCCAAACGCTACGCCGACATTGGCGCAGAAATAGGCAAAGCCGCCGAAGCCTATGCAAAGGACGTCAGAGAAGGTAGCTTCCCTGAGTTTAAGCATTGTTTTGGCGTGAAGCAGAGCGTGTAGCAGAGACTCTACAAACGACTATCAATTGTTAAAAGTCTATATCTGGCGCGGCGTTTAACACATACTTTGCTGGAGAAGCTTATGGATATTGCCTCCTTCAATTTGGCTCCATAGAGTCAACAATATCTAAATCAACCCGCCTCGGCCAACAGCAGCAACAAATTTTCCTGAGCCACGTTACGGTATTTCGCGGCGCGCGGCTTTTTCTTGGTGTAGGCGCCGTCTTCATTCATTTCCCATGCTTCATCGTTATCAGCTAAGTAGTGTAACAAGCCTTCTTCGACCACGCGTTTTTTTAATTTCCGGTCATGTACTGGAAAGCAAAGCTCAATCCGTCTGAAGAAATTACGCTCCATCCAATCGGCACTTGAGAGCATCACAATGGCGTCACCGCCGTTGCCAAAAAATAAAATGCGGGTGTGCTCTAAGAATCGACCAACAATTGAGCTCACCCGAATATTGTCTGATAGCCCCGCCACGCCAGGGCGCAGCGCGCACACGCCACGAACCATCAAATCAATCTGCACGCCCGCTTGGCTGGCGCGGTAAAGCGCTTCAATCACCTCAGGCTCAACGAGCGAATTCATTTTGGCAATGATGCGTCCGGTGCTGGCAACTTTCGGCTTTCCAGCGGTGTTTGTGTTTGTGTTTGCGTTTGCGTTTGCGACGCCATTCTTAGTGGATGCCTTTGCCAGCGCTAATTTAGTCTCATGCTCGATGGCCTTGAGTACATTCGTATGCATCGAAAATGGTGACTGCCAAACTTCCGATAATTTGGTCGCTTTACCCAACCCAGTAAGTTGGGTAAAGACGGCATTCACGTCTGCGCAAATCGCTTCATTGGCCGTCAGCAGACCAAAGTCAGTGTAAAGCCTTGCGGTACGCGGATGATAGTTACCTGTGCCCAGATGCACATAGCGACGCAGGACGTGCTTGTCGCTGTCGTCTTCTTTTAACTCCCGCCGCACAATCATCGCCATCTTCGCGTGGGTTTTATGTCCCACGACGCCATACACCACGTGCGCACCAACCTCTTCCAACAGGGACGCCCAATTTAGATTCGCCTCTTCATCAAAACGCGCCATTAGCTCGACGACAACGGTGACTTCTTTGCCGCGTTTGGCTGCGTCAATCAAAGTTTCCATGATCACCGAATCAGTGCCTGTGCGATACACCGTTTGCTTAATCGCCACCACACTTGGGTCACGCGCCGCCTGCTGAATAAACTCGATGACGGGGGTGAAACTTTCATACGGGTGATGCAGCAAAATATCTTGCTTTTTAAGTGCATCAAAAATATCTTTGCCCTTGGCAACTTTTTGCAAAACCTTGGGTAGTCCAGGTGAAAACAGTCGGAATTTTAAGTCGGCGCGCGCCACTTGATCGGGCACATTCATCAACCGTACCAAGTTCACTGGGCCGTTGACGCGATACAAATCTTCCTCATTCAAACCAAACTGCGCGAGCAAAAATTGCACCATGTCTTCAGAGCAATTGTCAGCCACCTCTAATCTCACCGCATCACCCAAATGCCGTTGCGGTAGCTCACCTTGCAAAGCGAGGCGCAAATTTTTAATTTCCTCTTCGTCAACAAATAAATCTGAATTACGCGTCACCCGAAATTGATAGCAACCCAATACCTCCATGCCAGAAAACAATTCGCCAACATGCTGATGTAGCACTGAGCTTAAGAAAATAAAATCATTCTCGCCATCCGTCACATCATCTGGCAACTTGATGACCCGTGGTAGCAAACGCGGCGCTTGCACAATGGCACGCTGCGAATCACGACCAAAGGCATCGCGTCCTGATAACTCCACCGCAAAATTTAAGCTTTTATTAAACACCCGTGGAAACGGATGCGAAGGATCAAGCCCAATTGGCGTTAAAACCGGCATCATTTCGCGAAAGAAATAATCGCGAATCCACGTTTGCTGCGCACTTGTCCACTGCGCACGTCTAATAAACCGAATGCCCTCTTTGGCCAAGCTTGGCAGCACATCGTCATTGAGCGACGCATATTGCGCGGTGACGATGTCACGTGCCACGACATTAACTAAGCGAAAGGTTTCTTTCGGCGTTTTACCGTCAGTGGAGCGGCTAGATGAGCCTAATTTAATCTGCTCCTTGAGTCCCGCCACCCGAATCTCAAAAAATTCATCCATGTTGGACGAGACGATAGATAAAAACTTTAATCGTTCTAATATCGGTACATTTTTATTCTCAGCCTGTGCCAAGACGCGGCGATTGAAAGCAAGCATTTGTAGCTCACGATTTAAAAAACGCAACGCCGCGCGTTTTGATGCAGTCGCTGCCATGTTGACGCCTTTAGTTGGTTTTTTATGTGCCACTTATTCTCTCCACACCATAAAGGAGAAGTATTGCAGTTTTTTGACAGCGCTTCAGTTAACGCGAATATGGCAATTGCTTTCACCATTAAGTTGCATGCTTTGCTGTGCGATACTTTCGTCATTAAAAAACTACCCTCAAATGTCACTACATACATTAGCCGCCGTTGACTTAGGCTCCAACAGTTTTCATTTACAGATCGTTCGCGTTGTTGACGAGATGCTTTATCCGCTTGATTCGCTCAAAGAAACGGTTCGTCTTGGTGCTGGAGTAACGCCAGATAAAAACATTGATGCAAAAACGGCTGAACGTGCATTTGCCACGTTGCGCTTATTTGCTGAGCGGCTGCGTGGTATGCCAAAAAACCATGTGCGGGTGGTGGGCACGAATGCGCTGCGCATCGCTAAAAATGCACAGCCATTTATTCGTGAAGCGGAACTAATTTTAGGTTTCCCGATTGAAATCATCGCGGGTCGTGAAGAGGCGCGCTTGATTTATTTAGGCGTGGCCAAAAGCTTACCGCCTGCTGACCATGACCGGCTGGTCGTCGATATAGGTGGCGGCTCGACCGAACTTATCATCGGCCATCGCTTAAAACCGAAGCAAATGGATAGCCTATATATGGGCTGCGTTAGCTACTCGGCACGATTTTTTGCGGATGGACTAATTGATAAAAAAAGTTTTCGTGATGCCCAGCTAGCCGCACGTACGGAGCTTGAGCAGATTCGTGAGACGTTTATCAAAGAAGGTTGGCGTGAAGCATATGGTTCATCTGGCACAGCAAAAGCCCTAGCGGGCATTATGATCGAGAATGGCTTCTCGCAAAATGGCATCACCCGCGAAGGTCTAGAGTGGTTGCGTGACCGCGCGTTAAAGGCCGGCAATTTTCGTGAATTGGGCTTAGGCATTAAGCCTGATCGCATCCCCGTAATGGCGGGCGGTTTGGCGATTATGTTGACTATTTTTGAAGAGCTGCAATTGCGCCGTATGTTGCCAGTGGACACGGCACTTCGTGATGGCGTGCTCTACGATATGCTGGGCCGCACCCATCAAGCCGATATCCCAGATGTGCGTGCAGCAACCGTCGAGCAATTTGCAAAACGCTATCATGTGGACTTTCAGCAAACTGAACGTGTAAGTGGCTTGGCACTGCATTTTTTTACTGGCGCTAAATCGGTCGCAGCCACTGATTTAGAAATACAAAACGAATATGCCGCGCAAGAGCGGCTAAAGTGGGCGGCGAAATTACACGAAATTGGTATGGTGATCGCGCAAGCGAGCTTTCATAAACACTCCGCCTATATTTTGGCCAATGCCGATATGCCAGGCTTCTCCAAACGCGAACAAGCAGTGTTGGCACGTTTGGTATTAGCGCAGCGCGGTAAGCTCGGCAAAGTCCTCGCCGATACCCCGCTCACGGATGACTTTATTTTCGAAGCCATTTGTCTGCGACTCGCTGTTTTACTTTCCCGCAGCCGTCGTTATGTGGCGGCAAAATATTTCATACTCACGCATGAAGCCGATAAAAGTGTCACTCTCGCCATAGATGCCACATGGCTATCCGCGCATGATTTAACCGACTATGCGTTAACACTAGAAGTGGCTGAATGGAAAGCGTTGAGCGTAAATTTAGCGTTGCGGAAATCCATTTAATCGTGCAAATGCTGCCGCTGTCACAAAGGTAGCAACGCAGGTAACCGCATTAGCGCTTTTTTCGCCCAACAACTAGCTACGTAGGTTGGGCAAGTTTTTTTTGCCCAACAATGGGCTGCTGCATAGCGTTACGTTGGGCTTCGCTTTGCTCAACTCAACCTACGAAGCTACGAAGGTTCCGCCGCTCTTGCGGAAGGCGTTAAAACGGTAGCCCGACCGAGCGGAGCGACGCCGGGGAGACCTGCGCCAACCTAGCGCGTCGTTTTTGCGGGATGGGCGGCACGATTAGAGTGGGAAAAATACGTTAATGTTAGCGCTTGTTAATGAAGGTATTTGCACTCGCGATGGCGCGAATATCATCCCAGTGGCGCTTCGGTTGGCCGGGCTACAAGAACGCCTTCTTTCTAACCCGAGGAGCGGATACAGCATTGTTCGCTAGGCATTGCGTCACAACCTCAAAACCAGCTCCTCCCTTTTTAAGGGGAGGTTGGGTGAATTTTTTGTTGAAACGAAGAAATAACCCCAGTCGCAAGTCGCTGAACGCAATCTCTCGCAGCCTCCCTTTTTCTTGCGCGAGGAGTTAGATACAGCATGTAGGTTGGAGAAGTTTTATTTACCCAACGTTTGCGTATCGGCAAATAAAACTTACCCCCCCGCATACGCGTAATTTTTTACAGCGTCCGCGTTACCACCGCTGTAAGCCGGCCATCCCGCAGCCTGACCTGAATAGCATCATCAACCGCAACACCAGTTATTGATGTGACCACATCATCATTACTACGCGAAATAATGGCGTAGCCGCGGGTTAAAACATTGTCTGGGTTTAGCAGATTAAACGCCTGCGCGTGTCGGCCAAGCGCGTATCGATTACGTTGAATATTAGTTGTGAATGCACGCACTGAATCGTCGCCTAGCGTGGCAAGCGTTCGTCTGGGCTTATCGGTATTGAGTCGCGCACGGCCGAGCCTTGCGGCATGGGCGAGAACACGTTCGCGGCATTGCTGCTGCTGACGGCGTAGTGCACGTGCGAGTCGCAACTGATATTGGCCAATTGTTGCCCGCTCGCGCTTTAAACGTTCTTCGGGCGAGACTAATCCGCGTTGGGCGAAATCTAGTTGTTGCTGTTTGGTGTGGAACAGCCGCCGCATCACGCGCGTAAGCGACACCGTTTGCGCCGCCAGATATGCGCGCAGTTGCTGGGTATCAGGCGACAATAACTCGGCGCCTGCGGTGGGTGTTGGCGCGCGTAAGTCAGCAACAAAATCACAAATAGTGAAATCCGTCTCATGCCCCACGCCTGAGACCACCACTATTTCAGACTCCATCTGTAAGCGATAAATTGCGCGAGCCACCGCATCATCATTAAACGCCCACAAATCTTCCATTGCTCCGCCACCACGGCAAATAAGCAGCGCATCTACTTCTCGTCTAACGCGCACCGCGTTAATGGCGGCAGCGATTTCACGCGGTGCATCGGCGCCTTGTACCGCTGTTGAATAAATAATGATGGGGATCATTGGCGCACGACGTTTAAGTGTGGCGAGCACATCATGCAACGCGGCGCCTTTAGTTGACGTCACAATACCGATGGCACGCGGGAAGCCGGGTAATGCGCGTTTACGAGCGCTATCAAATAATCCTTCCGCGGCGAGCTTTAATTTAAGTCGCTCAAAGGCTTCAAACATTGCGCCTAAACCAGAAGGCCGCATCGACTCAACGCCCAATTGAAATTCGCCACGCGCTTCGTAGAGCGATGGCAATCCGCGCACTTCAACCGCCAAACCGTTTTCCGGTGTGAATGTCACCGATTGCGCGCGGCTTTTAAACATCACGCAGCGCACCTGTGCGGCATCGTCTTTTAACGAAAAGTACCAGTGCCCGCTTGCCGCCCGCATAACGTTGGACAACTCGCCTCGCACCCAGCGTAACGGCAAATTTGCTTCGAGCAAACCTTTCACACGGCGATTTAATTCCGTTACCGAAATACTCGCGTTTGCGTTTGCGGATGACGCATTTGCGAAGGGTTGCGGGGCTGAAAATAGGTCATTGTTATCATTATTCATCCACCGAATGCTATCACTGACATCGATGTCCTACCATATTCAACAGATGCATCGCAATAATTCGTAACCCATTGAATATAGTGACTATTTTTATCGGCTAAAAATTAGGCGAATCGGAAAAAACCGTTACAGTTTCGTGACTTAGCGCGGCTTACCAAGGCCTATCAACAGACTTATCCACAGTTGCTGTGGATGAAATATGACGCGCTGGTAACATTGACTATCAACGCGCTGATTCAGCCAATTAGTGCCCAAAGTAGCCGCCAACATTAGGGTCTAGCAAACTAGTGGCGTTGTGCATGGCGCCAAGCGTGTTGATGTTGTTATTTTTAAAACACAACTGCGCGCCGATGGACGCAAATGCACGCCGATAAAACCGCACGGCACAAATCTGCGTCTTCAAAAATGGCATGATGAAAAACGGAAAAATCGCGAACCCCTGTCATTCCGAACGTTTTGCGAAGAATCCTATCCTTGTTGTGACGCTGACACTGCGGTAAAGATTGCTCATCGCGCGCTAAAGCCGTGCGCTGTCGGAATGACATGCATGAAGTTTGGTGTTCTCGGCGTGCATCGGCGTTTGCTGGCGTACATTTGCGTGCATAGCCGGTTAAAAAATCAAACGTCCGCGCAACGGCGGTCGATAAATGCCGTCGCACGTTGCCGCTCATCTCTATCCATATGCAGTCCGCATTTAGTACGTCGCCACAAAATATCGTCTGCGGTCATTGCCCATTCGTGCGCCATCAAATAATCAATTTCGCGTTCACAAAGCAAATTAAGTCCACGCCCAAATGTCTCGCCTAAATCGTCCATGCTGCGTGTTGTTTTTAAAATTACACGTGCGTTAACCCCGTGCCGTGCGACTAGGCGCGCAATAAAATCGGGCGCCACACCAATATGCTGGCGCATTAAGGTTTTTGCGAACATCGCCATCGTCATGCCGTCGTCTAGTTCGCCGCCTGGCAAGGCTTGTGTTGCTGTCCATGACGTTGCTGTGTTTGGAAAATAAGGGGCAAGTTCATCCAGTACATGTTCGGCTAGCCGTCGATAGGTGGTAATTTTGCCACCATAAATTGATAGCAGTGGCGCAGCGCCGTTGTGGTCGTTGACTTTCAATACATAGTCGCGGGTAATCTCAGCGGGGTTCAATTCTCCGTCATCGTAAAGCGGTCGCACACCCGTATATGACCAAACAACATCCTCGGCATGAATGGCGCGGGCAAAAAAACGATTAACCGCACGCAGCAAATAGCGAATTTCTGCTTCACTAATTTGATGACCTTCCTCAACGGTGTTGACCGCAACGTCGGTTGTGCCGATGAGTGAATATTGGCCTTCATACGGAATAACAAACACCACGCGGCCGTCATCGTTTTGCAAAATATAAGCGTGATCTTCTGAGTGGATGCTCGGCACGATAATGTGTGAGCCTTTGACTAACTTCACGCCCGCCACCGATTCAGCCGCGACATCCGCAAAGCCTAAATCAAGCAATTGTTTTACCCATGGCCCCGCCGCATTCACCACCGCTTTTGCGCGAACGGTCGTTTTGACACCGGTGAGGGTGTGCGTCAGTTGCAGCTGCCAGAGAGGTTGCGATTGCGATTGCGATTGCGATTGCGATTGAGAAGGCGAATGCGAATGCGTTTGAACAGCCTCGCGCTGCCCGCCGCATACGCGTAAACGTGTCGCGATGGTCGCACCATGATCACGGGCTGACATCGCGTTGAGCACCGTTAAACGCGCGTCATCTACCGTCGCGTCCGAATACGTAAAGCCTTTTTTTAGTCGCGGCAGCAGGCCTTGCGAATATTGCGGATGCGGAAAATTAATGCCGCGTGAGCGCGTCAACGAAATTTTGCCGCCAATATGGTCATATAAAAAAAGCCCCGCACGGATCATCAACGCCGGCCGCATTGATCGTTCATGTGGCAACACAAACGTAAGCGGGTGAATAATGTGTGGTGCGAGGCGCAGCAATACCTCACGCTCTTGTAATGATTCCCGCACCAAGCGAAATGCGTACTGTTCTAAATAGCGTAAGCCGCCGTGAATAAGCTTGGTGCTCCAACTGCTAGTGGCTGACGCCAAGTCATCTTGCTCGGCTAAGAATACCCGCAAGCCACGTCCGGCGGCGTCACGCGCGATGCCGCAGCCATTAATGCCGCCGCCAATAATGACAATATCGTAGGCGCTGTCGGTCGTCATGGACGGTGAAATTTATCCAGCCAAAGAATTGAAAATGCGGTCTTGGTGTCGGTTAACTCACCACGACCAATACGCGCGACAGCGTCAGCAAGCGTCATCGTAAAAACTTCTAAAAATTCGCCATCGTCGCGCTGATGACCAACAAACTTAACGTTCTTCGCGATATATAAATCAATATGTTCGTTCGCATAGCCAATAGTAGGATTAAGCGTTACCGCATATTGCCAATCGTCGCTGATATAGCCGGTTTCTTCACGTAACTCACGCGCGGCGCTATCAGGTGGCAGCTCGCCATCATCGATTTTGCCTGCGGGTAGCTCGATAAAATGCCGCCCCATCGCATAGCGATATTGGTGCTCAAACACAAGCGTGTCGTCATCGATAAACGCCGCGATCACCACCGCCCCGGGGTGGCGCACATATTCGCGGTGCGCCATGGCGCCATCGGGCAAGCGCACGCTGTCAGTGTGAAGCGTAATAAATTTGCCGCGCACAACGGCTTCGGTCTTAACATGATGCTCGGTCAGATCGGGTAGGCCATCGGGAAAGCCGCAAAGGGGAGTGGGAGGTGAATTCATGTCGATAGTGTATCGGCAATCCGACTATTGTTAGCTCAACTTCTTTTTCGGACTAGACTGCAAACAAGCAAATTTGAACCGACTTGCCTAAATCCAGTGTAGTGTCATCTCGCTGCTCTGCCATGTCTTCCATCCCCTCCTCAACCGCGTAAACGCTATGCTGCGTCCGCAGCGATGAAGCCAACGGCGCGTCAACTGAGCGTCAGCTGAGCGTCAATTGAGCTCGCACTGAGCTTTAGCGAAACATCACTAGAGCATTTGATGAAAAAATTAGTCCCGCAGTTTTTGGTATCGTTATTTTGATCGAGCACCAGCGTCGCGTGCATTGCTGGTTTTGCCGACGTTGCAGGTTCTCAGCAAATTGGCATCACCGCCAAACCGAGCAAATACACGGTTGCCGAGACAATTGACCGGTTAGAAAAAATCGCCAACACAAAAGGCGTCACTATTTTTACGCGGATTCATCATGCCAATGAGGCCGACAAAGCAGGCCTCAAAATGCGCCCGACGCAATTGCTCATCATGGCAATCCCAAAGCGGGCACGCCAGTGATGATTGCCTCACCCTCCGCCGCCATTGACCTGCCCTTAAAAGCGTTGGCGTGGGAAGACGCCAATGGCAAAGTGTGGCTCGGGTTTAATAACGCGGAATACCTAAAACAGCGCCACAATATTCCCGACGAGCTGGTGAAAGCTGTAGGTACAATTGCGGGCGTGGTGGACGCCGCGCTGCAGTAAATCTGCACCTAATAGATATGTAAACTCGTTTATTGGCGGGTGTTTTTAGGTGTTTATGGCTGGAAACGCTCGTCAATTAACGAAGTTAACTAATTTTATTGTTTGCCGCTCTGAGCCAAAAAACATTCGTACGAGAAGCCAGAAAGCTGGTATCTAATTACTAGGAAGGTACGCCATGGTCTATCCAGCTTTTCGAACGACGGATATCTGGCAGTTTTGATCGCTTGTAATGCCGCATCAGCAAACTTCTTTTCAAAACCTCTCGCCGTTATAACCTATCTAGGTTCAGCATCAAGCACTTCACCGGTAGCCGGTGAAATTTTTAGCCGTTAATAGACCGTCGCTTGAGCGCCTTCCCGCCGTGCCGTGCGTGGATAAAGTTCGACAGTTTGTGTCGCCATCGCAGCACGATTAAGCATCGTTGGCGCGATACGTAGCGCGCTCAATGCAGGGGGTAGTTGCCGATGCGACAACATTATCTTCGGCATTCCATCCACGACTTCAAACGTCAATCGTACCGAACCATCCGTCTCGTAAGGCACGCATCGGGCTATTGACGGCGAACTAAACTGCCAGTACTTCAGCACGCGCCTACCAGCCTCTTCAAACTCGGCATTCACAGGATTTGATTGTATCGAGTGCACTTCCTTCACGGCATCAAAAACATCGATCAGCACGTCGATATCAATCACACCGCCCACGCCACTTTTGAGATCAACTTCGGGATAAGTGGGTGACACCATACGCCTCACCCGTGCCCAGCTTTTTGGGTCTTGATCAAAATAAGTTACCTCTGCGGCTTCCTCACTTTTTTGGAAGTCAGTAGGCGCACCCGCCACAGGTTGTTTAGTTGGCTGACTTGTTTTGGTAGCACTTGGCTCGCTTGCATTTGCACTGTTTGCAACTATCGACCACAGCACAAAAATAACCTTGGCAACTAACGTAGTTTTAATGCTCATCATTGATTTCAACTGTTGCGTAAGTGTTGCTGTGCGTGACGACCTGCTTAATTCGTAAGCCAAGTTTAATGTTTTAAATCACATACATAGCGTATCGATATTTGGAAAGGCTCAAAAAAGCGGACACCATAAGTACAGAAGCTAACTAACGAACTGACACCGATTTCGCACTTGTGTACATCGCTCGCTGACTTATCCACGGCGCCGCTCGCTGCCCCTTTAACC
>Ga0105049_10000814_pt1 | contig 35352 bp, 29 predicted proteins | sample MAT06_FD_78087 | JGI IMG/M metagenome (GOLD analysis project Ga0105049, IMG submission 78087) | Freshwater microbial communities from Lake Fryxell liftoff mats and glacier meltwater in Antarctica - MAT-06 | ecosystem: Environmental > Aquatic > Freshwater > Ice > Liftoff microbial mat | place...
GTAGAAATTAAGCGCGATCGGACGATCGCCATGGGACTAACCAACTTGCAGATTACGGAAACGAAAAGCAACAGCCTTGTGATAGGATTGGGCTATAAACTTACGGAGATTCCAAACCCTATTGGTCGCAGAAAGGGCAGCAAATTGCCGATTCAGGTGCTAAAGAATACCTCAATCAATTTCCGCGCTGACCTTACTGTGCGTGATAACACTACCCTCATTCGGAAAATCGAGGAGCGCCAGAATCAGGTTACGGCCGGACAGCGGTTATGGAGCATTAAGTCAAGTGCAGACATGGCCGTGAGCGATAAGCTAACTATCCGGGTTTTCTATGATCACCAGTTGAACAGACCAAAAATCTCAATCTCGTTCCCTACATCTAACGTAAGCACGGGAATCGCATTGCGCTTCACACTGAACAGCTAAAGGTGAGGAGTGGAATTTCTAGTCAGGATTTACGGAGTCCATTTTCGTGAAAAAAGAAAGGAAGAAGTTGGCGCACCCCATCAATTCGGATCATGCGTCCGGAGTTACCGCGAAGGAGGAGTTTAATTGAGGTGTCTTGGTTTAGTTCGTATTCGAGCATCACTTGCCTGCACGCGCCACAAGGAGCTATCGGATGATCCACCTCAAAAAGGGAAGAAGATGCGGTAATTGCCACATCCGTTATTGTGGCCCCTGGGTACATGGAGCTCGCAGCAAAAAATGCCACTCGTTCTGCACAAAGTCCACTCGGAAATGCAGCATTTTCTTGATTATTGCCGCATACCACCGTGCCGTCGCTTAGTCTTAAAGCAGCGCCCACTGAAAAATTGCTGTATGGAGCATACGCCTTACGCATTGCATCGCCAGCCTGCTTTAATAGTTCGCGCTCTGCGGATGTCAGATCGTTGATGTCTTCGGTAACCTGTCCGGATATTTCGTGCTTAAAGTGTTCCATTGCTGTAAACCTAGTAGAATTGTTGCAAAGGTGGACGCACAATACCTTAACATCTCTCTTACATTTGTGTAAACCTGTGCAGCAAGTCAGTTTAATATTGGATGGATTCAAGCCCATTGCACTTGCAGATATGCAGGGCGTTGAGCTAATGGATCGGGCGGATACGAAATTCGTAATCTCCAAGGATGAGCTACTTTCAATTCTACCTTTGATGATTCCGCACTATCAGGTGCTTGAGATAGGTGGTCTTCGCTGCTCCAGTTACGAAACACTTTACTACGATACTCTGGACTTCTTCTTCTACACGCGCCATCACAATGGCAAGATGAATCGATGGAAGATCCGAAAGCGCACCTATGTAGAGTCCAATCTCACTTTCCTGGAAGTAAAATTTAAAACGAATCGGGATCAAACGAAGAAGGATAGGACGAAGCTTCCCGAAGTTTCAAGTTCATTGAGTGAGTCAGAGTCGGAATTTATCCAGAACGAAACTCACTTTGAGCGAGAACTGGTGCCGAAACTTTGGAATTTCTTCACGCGGGTCGCTTTGGTTAGCCCGCTCCATCAAGAAAGGGTCACAATTGATTTCGGACTTAGCTATCGCAATCTAAGCGGAGAGCAATATGCTCTTTCGAACACGGTAATCGTAGAAGTCAAACAACCTCGTCGGAATAGGATGAGTCCTTTTGTGGCCGAGCTTCACCGTCGACATATTCATCCGGAGGGAATAAGCAAGTATTGTCTAGGTGTAGCAAACCTGTATTCAGGCATAAAAAAAAATGCGTTTAAACCAAAGATTCGTAAAATCGAATTCATCGAACAATCTATATGACAATCCTTGAACTGCTTTACTCATTTTTTGAGAGTCCTTTAATCCAATCCGTACAATTGGACTCTGGAGGCTCTTCATTTAATCCTCTTGGAGGCATTCGCTTGATTGATACCGAAGACTTCGTTGGCATGGTCATCCGGTTGTCCCTGCACCTCTTGTTTATATTTATTTTGGTGCGATTGATTTACTATCCTATCGCACGGAGAAAGGACTTTCTCTTCACGTACATGCTCTTTAGCATTTCCATTTTTTTAATGTGTTATTTGTTGGAGAGCGTGAAATTGGAAATGGGATTTGCCCTTGGACTTTTTGCGGTTTTTGGAATCATTAGGTACCGCACAGATGCTATTCCAATTAAGGAGATGACCTACTTGTTCATCATAATCGGAATGTCCGTGATGAATGCGCTTATTAACAAGAAAATTTCACTTGCTGAGTTAGTGTTTGCCAACTTCGTGATCGTGGGTGTGACCTACGGTCTTGAGAAAGTCTGGCTCCTCCGCCATGAATCACAGAAGCTTATTATTTATGAGAATATCGAACTCATAAAACAAGGCCGCCACGACGAGCTTAAAGCCGATCTGGAGAACCGTACAGGTATTAAGATCAATCGCCTTGAGATTGGGAAAATTGACTTTCTGAGAGATGTTGTTCTCATCAAAATGTATTTCTACGATGATGAGCAGCACGGTCAAATGGACGAGTCCTTCTCTAGCAATAATTTCGGAACCTGATCAGTCTTTTCGGAGAAGAACTACTGCGTACGCGTTGACTCCTTCGCCGCGGCCTACGAAACCCATGTGCTCGCCAGTGGTGGCTTTGATGGAAACCCGATCTTCACCAATTCCGCAAACGCTTGCAATCACCTTAGTCATTTCTTCGACGTAAGGTTTGATTTTCGGACTTTGAAGACAAAGCGTGGTGTCCATATTGACGATTTCCCAGCCTTTCTCACGGATCAGTTCGCAACTCCGTTGAAGCAAACCTTTTGAGTCAGCTCCACGGTATTTTTCATCTGTATCCGGAAAGTGATAGCCAATATCCCTTAGCGAAGCCGCACCCAAAAGAGCATCACAGATCGCATGTAGGAGCACATCAGCATCGCTATGACCAAGAGCTCCCAGATGATAAGGAACGAGCACGCCACCGATCCAAAACTCTCGACCTTCCTGAAGTTGGTGAACATCATACCCAAAACCTACACGGATATCCATGTATTATTCAGCATCAGGTTCTTCTGCTTTGCCCCCCTTGCCTACTGCAAGGCGAAGTGTAAAGCGCAGGGTATTTGCAAGTGGGTTTTGCTGCGTGGTGCTGATGAGGTATGACATGTCGATGGTCACCACCTGGTAGCGCAGTCCGGCACCAAGCGTGATAAACTGCCTATTGCCTTTGGTAAGGTGCTCATAAAAATAACCGGTGCGGACGGCAAACTGCTTGTCATACAAGTACTCAAAACCGCCGCTGATATTGACCTCGCGCAATTCTTCTTTGAAAACGCTGCCTGCAATTACCGCATTGGTCTGTTGGTCTAGTTCTCCGGGAGCGTCAAAAAAGGACTGAATCATTCCGGTGGCGACTCCCACATTTGGGTTTCTTCCGGAAAGAATCTCATTACGATCTCCATCCACATAAATCGGAGGAGTAGGGACGAGAAGCTTGTTGAAATCGGTGGTAAAGGTGAGTTGATTGTACTCATCCATTTCTAGTGTCAAAGCCGCACCTACTTTCAAGTTGGTTGGAATGAAATCACGCTGATCCGTATTGGTATAGCGCATCTTCGCTCCAATGTTACTAATGTTAAGACCCCAGTTGAAAGTAGCGTCTTTCCCGCCAATTTTCCAATCATCGTTAGTATAGAACAACCCTACATCTACAGCGCCTGAGCGGCCTGCTTTGCTGTCTGCACCTTGGACATTGGTTCCGCCTGTCAGGTTGGAATTGACGAATCGGCCAGAAATGCCTCCGCTGAACCGCTCGGAAAGTTTTTGACCAAATGAGACATCCAACGCAAATTCAGCCGGACGAAAATCTCGGATGACTTGTCCACCCTCATCAGTGAAAGTGATCGTACCAAGTGTGAAAAAGCGAAGTGATCCGCCTATTCCTTGAGTCTTGCTGAGTTTTTTATATCCACTGAGATAGGCCAAACTCATATCATTCACCAACTGACGAAGCCACGGTGAATAGGAGAGTGAGAGTTCCATGTCCTCTTCCAAGAAGGCAAGCTTAGCCGGATTCCAATGGGTGAGATTAGCGTCCGGGCTCAGCGCGACACCTGCATCACCCAACGCACCTGAACGCGAGTCTGGTGCAATCATGAGGAATGGCACCGCAGTGGTGATCGTGTTCAACTGGATTTGTTGAGCTCGAGTTTGTTGGTTGACCAACTGGGCATCTAAATCGTTGCAGATGAAGATAAAAGATAGGGCCGCAAGGGCGATTTTTCGAGACATGATAGTCTTTTTCAAAAGGATTGCAAATATACGCATGATCACTACGAAAGGTTATCTACCTCAGAATCACTAGTTTCTCAAATTTTTCCGCCCGTTTTCCAAAGGGATTTCTTACTTCTAGCTTGTATACATAAACGCCTTTGGCCAATTGATCGCCGAAATCATCTAACCCATTCCATGCAATAGGCTCGGATCGAAAACCACTTTGTCTGACTTGGTTATTAATCGTTTTAACCAATTTGCCTCCAATCGTGAAAATCTGAATGCGCACTTCTAGCAGTTCGCACGCTTGATTGTGCTCGAAAAAGAAGGACGTCGAGGTGGTAAAGGGATTAGGATAGTTAAGCACATGGTTGAGGGCGATGTCTTCATTCTCAGCTACCACAAACTCTATTGTAGCTTCATTCGAATTGTTGTGCACGTCCCAAGCTTTTACTCGCACGCTGTGTTCACCTGGAGAGAGATTGCTGAGTTGAAAACGCACCTCCCCGCTTTGGTAGGTGTCGAGATCGGCTTCATAAAAGTCGTTTAGCACGATTGGATTTTGAGCATTGCCGTCTAGCACTGCGGTGAGGTCATGTCCAATTCCATTTCCTACGGTATTGATTCCGTTTTCATCAGCGAGCCTCACAAATAATATCGGATCACTATTCGTGATTCCGCCGGAAACAAATGAAGAATCATTCATAAATGCAGCAATCTCAGGCCCGATCGTATTGAGTTGTGCGTCGCTTAACACGCTGCCTATCATAAAGTCTTGATTGGAGCCGTGGGCATCCAAACTGCCGGATACGGCATAATAGGATACGCGCGCACTGTCCACTGTATAGTTGATGTCAAAAGGAATCACGAAACGAAACGAAAAGTCACCTCCAATTACGCTCGCTTTTCCTCTATAAATTATTTTGTTGAATGATTCAAACTCCTGCACTGCCCCACCGTCATTATTCTGTGTAAGCACGCGCGTTTGTTTATCAAAGACAGTGGGATAAACGAATCCGGTGAAACTAGTCAACTTGACCCCCGCCTCATCTCCTACATATCCAGTAATCTTTACTTCCTGCAGCGATTTGAGGGTGTCCACAAACGTTTCAATTTCAACATCATTAATTGCTGTGGTGAATACACTGTGGAGAGGGTAGGCCATCTTTAAGGCCGGATCACCAAGTAAACTGAAGTTCGGCTTGCTATCATTTCCTACAGGAACCCCATTTTTGGTTAATTGATTGATTTTTCCGAGAGACAGCCTAGAGATGTTTGCTTCGTCGAGGGCCACACGGAAGAAGGCGGTATCAATCTGAAAGTTTTCTCCTGAAAATACGATTCGCGTGGTGGTGAGCATTGCAATTGCGCCGCCATTTGGATTTTTCACAAGGATTTCACCCGCAGAGAGAAAAGAAGGATCGTCATAGCGAGCCAATTCGCAAGTGGCAGTCAAAAACACCGGCATGCGATACCTGTTGGTCCAGTTTTCAATGGTTGGAATGTCGAGTATACGCTCATGTGCCCAACCGCGTTCACCGCCATGACCGATATAGGTAAGAAGCAAGGTGCCATTTTGTACCCGCTGTTGAATAGCTTGCTCACCTTCCGGATAGCGCTCACCGCCGGGTGTGGTTACTTGAGTATAGGCATCCATATACATTTTCACAATGTCATATTCCGGGTGTCGCTCCCCAACTGCCCTTGTGATCTGATCCGAACTGGATAAGTGAACGGTTTCTGTGGCTCCGCCATTGCCATCCTGATCATCAGACACGAAGGTTATCGTATTTCGCCAGGAGCCAAAGGGGGTTTCAGCATCACTGCCAATGCATAAGCCTGATGCAGAAGAACTGCTATTTTCTGCCAAGTATCGCTTCACCTTGTTCACATATTGATTCGCTTCATTCAAATTGCTTGTTGGAATTCGCCCCACACCACAATCCAAAAGTCCGGTTGGAGAATCGGTGTCATTGTCGCTGAGCAGCACGAAATAGTCGTCACTTACATAGGATGCGGTCGGGGAGAGCGAATTGTTCGACTCAAAAACCATCACGTTGAAGTCATTGTGAGCATCCAGTCCCTTGTTCTGCAAATAATTTCCATCACCAAACAGTAGGAGGTTGTCCGCCATCGCTTCTGGATCGCCATTGGCCCTTCTATAGAACATGAGCATCAACATCCGAAAGGCGGTGACATCTGGATTACCGCTGGAGAATTCATTGAATACTTGAGAGGGCGTGACGATGGCCACCTGCAAGCCCTCTTCCGTATGCACTTGGGCCAATTCTTCTGCGGCACTGAGGAGTTTAGGTGAAGAAATGATCATAAGGTCTGGCGTGGCAAGACTATGTAAGTCCTGATTTTCGACCCGACCCTTGGGCGTAGGAGCTAAGTATCCTGAGTTTCGAAATGCGATGAGTTCATGAATACTCTCATGATTCAGCTTCCATTCTAAAATGTCTGCCGTGCTTTCAAATGGAATGCGCACTGGCTGCAGCGGATTGCTTAAATCCCAAATCTCAAATACAGTGGAAGCCTGACTTAGTTGATAGCGGGCTACTCCTCCCGGAGCTACCGCAGTGGAATCCCGGAATTTCATTTGGTTGCCAGTAAAGGCCAAATTTCGCGTCGCATTGGTGGTGATATAATCTAACCATCCAACCGCTTGGGCGTTTATTTTTTGGTAGCTAACAGCAACAACAACAGAGGAATTACTTGGAGCGAATGTGAAAGAGGAAACTCCTGTCAGTCCAGCAGGTGATGTGACTGCAACGCCCACGATTCCGGGTGAGACAGATCCCGTACCGCCCTGACAGCTAATATTAAAGGTGCTATTTCCACCAATCGAACGTGAAATACCCGCAAAATCAACTGAAGCAGGCACACTAGCAATATTGGGAAAACTGAATGTATAGGTCTGGGAAGTGTTGATGTCAAATTCATCCCCATAGAATTCTCGCCCGGATTTCGCCAGATTGTACAGATCGTTTTCTATGAACTGAAAATCCTGAAAGCGAGTTGAGACATGCGTATCAGGTGCATCCGGCCATTGACCGGTTGCAATGCGGGAAGGGGAGGGGTCGTCGATCCGAATAAAGTAATGAGCGGAATCGGAGTAATAGTGCTTGTTGTGCAGCCAACGTTTTCTGCCAAGTGTAGTGGAATTTTTCAGCTCCCAGCTATCCGAGCCTTTTCCATAAAAGAGGATGTAGTCGCCCGAATCAAAAGTGCCGTCCTCTTCACCGCTCACGAAAATCGCGTTTTTCTGAAGATCATCGTACCTAAAGATTGAATTATCGGCCGGCAATAACTCTCCTCCATTTCCGTAGATGTTGATCTGTTGAGGATTGAGGGCCGAGAGATCAACTCCAAGTTCAGAAAGAAAGCTCCGATCAATACGATACACCCCATCTCGTGCGATAGCCAATCGATACCAAGTACCTTCAGCAAGAACAGAATGATCAGTAAACGGAAAAGGCTCACCTCCGCCAGACCGCAATCCTCCAGATTGCCCATCCTGATCAATTTCAAGGGTGAACGAATTGAGCCGTTCGACGACTCCATTGCGCTCACGAATGGGAAGGATATAAATAATCAGGTATGGAATCCCTCCGGCATCGGAAAGCTCTACCCTCGTCTGCCAGTCGCTTTGAAGCTCACCAGCGGACACCTTAGCAACAAAAACATCCGGCAGAGATGTAACCTCTTGGGCCGAAAAACGGTATGCAGGGATGTTTTGTGCCTGCTTCAGACGAAGGCGGTACACAAACCAAGGAAGATTTTGAGAATCGTTAAAATGAGCCCCAGGAAAGAAATAATCAACTGGATCCAACCCCGGCTGTTTGGCCAGGTCAGTCCAAGCAATTTCCTGAGAAATGCTGATTTGACGGCCCTTCTGGGCCGTGGTGGGATTCGAAAAACAAAGTGTCAAAAGCCCAATGAGGGCGGCAGGCAGGCAAACTTTCATAGTCGAATAAAAGAGATGAAGCAACGGCATAAACATACTCTTAGTCTTGTTATTGTGCACCAAGTCCCTTTTGGGATTGCATTTTTTAGTAATATTGCTAATTCGTTTTTTACCCTCACGTAAAAAAGCGCGGATGAAGAAAAGTACCACCCTCCTCTTAATTGCTCTTGCGGTTATTACTTGCTGTCCAACTACAGCTAGCGCCCAAGACCCTGAATTCACTCAGTTTTATGCCAACCCGCTCTACCTGAATCCCGCATTTGCAGGTACGGCCCGTTGTCCACGACTGGTCATGAATTATCGAAATCAATGGCCTTCATTGTCTGGATCGTTTGTGACCACTAGTGCGAGTTACGATCAGCACGTGGAAACTCTTCAGGGTGGATTGGGCATCATGGTGGTCAACGATCGCGCAGCTCAAAACACATTAAACACCACTACGCTCAGTGGTATTTACTCGTATCAGCAACCTATTTCAAGAAAGTTTTCTCTCAAAGCTGGTCTTCAGGCTACTTACTTCCAAAAGTCGCTGGACTGGAGTAAGCTCACCTTTGGCGATATGATTGACCCTCGGAAAGGTTTTATCTACGATACACAAGACGTTCCTCGCGGAGGCCGTGTTTCTAACGTAGATTTTAGCGCAGGTCTTCTCGGATTTAGCGACAAGTTCTATGCTGGTGTGGCTGTGCATCACCTCAATGAGCCAAACGAATCGCTTATCGTAGGCACGAGTCGCCTGCCGATGAAGTACACCGCTCACGCAGGAGCAGTTATTCCAATTCAGAAGAAAAGAAAGGACGCTGACGCGACTCTATCACCCAACATTCTCTACCGCCGCCAGGGGGAGTTTCAGCAGTTAAACCTCGGCATGTACGTAAACAAAGGTCCAATTGTGGCCGGAGTTTGGTTCCGTGGCTTACTGTTCGGTGAAAAGTACCGCGACTCGTTTATCACAACCATCGGTATTCAGACTGATGTGATCCGTTTCGGTTACAGCTATGACGTGACCATTTCGGAACTCACCCCGTCTACCGGAGGTTCTCACGAGGTCTCTTTGGCCATCACATTTGATTGCCGGCCTAAAAAACCTAAGTTCCGCACAATAGCGTGCCCGTCTTTCTAGTTCTTTCTTTAATTTCGCTCACCAGACGTTTTCAACCAGGGAAATCATGAAACAGTGGTCAAGCCGTATTCAACTCCTAGCCCTTCTTGGGGCTAGTGCCTTGTTATCCTCTTGCGAAAAAAATCGCTCGGGAGCCACAGGATGGGCATACAACGACCCCAAAAACGGGGGATTTGAACGCATCGACTATCTCGAACAGGAAACTGGTCCGGGTCTCGTCCTTATTGAAGGTGGAACCTTCACAATGGGGCGTGTGGAAGATGATCTAAACTATAGTTGGGATGCAATTCCACGTGGTGTTACCGTCTCTTCCTTCTATATGGACGAGACTGAGGTAACCAATCAATACTGGCTGGATTATCTTCACTGGCTTGGTCTTACCTACGGGGACAGCTACCCTGAAATCATCAACCGCGCTCTTCCTGACACCCTCGTGTGGAGGGAGAAAATGGAATACAATGAACCATACGTGGAGTATTATTTTCGTCACCCAGCCTTTCAGGATTACCCTGTTGTAGGCGTAAGTTGGTTGCAGGCCAATGACTATTGCGCGTGGCGCACTGACAGGGTGAATGAAGTCATCCTGATTCGTGAAGGTCTGCTGGTGCACAACCCCACAGCCCAGGTCGACGAAGAGCATTTCACCACAGATACCTACTTCAACGGTCAGTATGAAGGCGAAGCTGCTGCCGATGGTATAGCCGATCTCAATCCAAAAGGAACTGGTTTCCGCAGGGTGCGTATGCAAGACGGAATTCTGTTGCCCCGATACCGCCTGCCCACCGAGGCGGAGTGGGAATACGCGGCTCTTGGTCTGGTCGGAAACTCGTTTCAGGAATTAATTACAGATCGCAAAACGTATCCTTGGAACGGTCACTATGTGCGTAACGATGACAATGGTGGCAAGTTCTTCGGTACCATTCGCGCCAATTTCGTGCGAGGTGCTGGTGATATGATGGGTGTGGCGGGTTACCTGAATGACAATGCGGATATAACTGCTCCGGTGTATCAGTATCCACCAAATGACTACGGATTGTACAACATGGCTGGAAACGTGTCGGAGTGGGTGATGGACGTCTATCGTCCGCTATCTGCAGAAGACAAAGGGGAGTTCCGTCCGTTCCGGGGTAACGTATTCCAGACACGCAACTTGAATAGCGATGGCACAATCGCTGATAAGTATGACTATAACGTGTATGATATCGCAGCCGTGAATCGTTTCTTCCTCGAATATCAGAAGCAAGCCGGCACTAAGTTGACTGCTACTGACATGACATTGATCGATCAAGGACTTCAGAAAATGGAGCAAGCGAACGAGAAGGAAAAGGAGCGCAAATCGGATGAGGCGCAAGCACTCATGCAGGAAATAATGGACCTTATCACCAGCTCTGATTCGCCAATTGCTCCAGACTTGCGAGATGGTATGGCCGATTATATTATCAATACCACAGGTACTCAAAAAATGAGAAACGTGCAAACGGAGGAGAACATCGATCGCCGCAACTATCGCAAGGCAGACAACATTGACTATGTGGATGGAGACTTCCAGAGCAGCATTTTCTATTACGACGCTTCGTATGAAACCGACAACAACAGGATGTACGAATGGGGTCAGACCACACTCGTAAACAACCGTGCGCGTGTTTTCAAAGGAGGCAGTTGGAGAGATCGTGCATACTACACGATCCCTGGAACTCGTCGCTTCCTAGATGAGCGCCGATCTGCAGCAACTCTTGGATTCCGCTGTGCAATGACCCGCGTGGGCAGCCCAACTGGAATAGGAACGCGCGGCGACGAAAAACGCTAGTTCTAATCAAATGAGATATATGTAAAGCCCTGGACTCCGGGGCTTTATTTTTGCGCTTATGCGCCAACGTCTACTTCATACTTTTCTCGAATATCGAAAGGTCACCACAGACACACGTCAACTGGATTCTCAAGCAATTTTCTTTGCCCTGAAAGGAGATCGGTTCAATGGGAATGGGTTCGCGCAGGCCGCCCTGGATGCCGGTTGCCCGCTAGTAGTGGTAGACGAGGAGACGGGAATTACAGACGTAAGAATTGTGCGGGTGGAAAATACACTTAAGGCCCTTCAAACACTTGCGCTGGATTACCGACGCACGTTTAGCATCCCAATTCTGGCGATCACTGGAAGCAACGGAAAAACAACGACGAAGGAACTCCTTCGTGGCGTCCTTGCTCTGCGCTATAAGGTTCATGCTACAAAGGGAAATCTCAACAATCATATCGGTGTAGCCCTTACCCTTTTATCAATGCCTGCGGACACCACGTTTGCTGTAATTGAAATGGGAGCCAATCATCAGCGTGAAATAATTTCTTATTGCGAATTCACGGAGCCTGAGTTTGGATTGATCACGAACATAGGGAAGGCTCATCTTGAAGGCTTTGGCGGGATTGAAGGGGTGAAAAAGGGAAAGCGCGAACTCTATGATTTTGTCTACGCCAATGGCGGTCAGATATTCGTGAATTCAGAATTAGATGCCCTCCGTGAGATCACTGAAGGTCGTCGGGTAATTGCCTACGGTCTTCACACGGGCGGGCAGGAATTGAATGTTTTGCTTGGCTCAGAATTGCTCGCATTCAGTTGTCAGATTCATGATGGTTTTGTGGCTGAGCGAGTAGAAACTCAACTCGTGGGAGAGTATAATATCTGGAATGTGGCTTCTGCTCTCGCCGTGGGGCGCCATTTCGGAATCGCACCCAACGATATCTTGGGCGTTATCACATCGTATGTGCCCGAGAATAATCGCTCTCAGGTTGCGCAAACAGAACGCAACAGAGTGATCATGGATGCCTACAATGCGAATCCCACCAGCGTCGAACATGCGCTGTTGGCACTGGCTAAGCAGAAGGATCACAAGCCCTATTTTATTTTGGGTGATATGCTTGAGTTGGGCGATGAGTCTGAAATCGAACACCGACGGATTGTCGAACTTTCAGAGTCACTGGGCCTTGATGGAATATTTGTGGGCCCAATTTTTTCGGGTTGGTCAACGCGTGCTAAAGAGAAGTTCTTTGAAACTGTGGATGCTGCTCGCCAATACCTCAGTAGCTCTGAATTATCGGGCCATCTGATTTTGCTGAAAGGGTCACGCGGCTTGCGAATGGAGCAATTGAGCGATTTGCTGTAAGAGACTCGGCGTACTTTTGCATCCACAATCAAAGAGGAGTACTATGGGTTTTTTGGAAGAACTGCGGTGGAGAGGAATGCTGCACGACATGATGCCCGGAACGGAAGGGTTGTTGGCGGGCGGCAATGCTAAAGGATACATTGGATTTGATCCGACGGCTGATTCTTTGGGCGTGGGCAATTTGGTGCAGGTCATGACATTGATGCACTTTCAGCGATCTGGAAATAAGCCTGTGGCTCTTATAGGAGGTGCCACCGGTATGGTAGGAGATCCTTCGGGTAAATCGCAGGAACGCAACTTGCTCGATGAGGAACAGCTTCGGCACAATCAGTCGCGCCAGCAAAAGCAATTGGAGAAATTTCTAGACTTTAATTGTGGCGATCGCTCGGCTGAAATCGTCAACAATTATGATTGGTTTCGTGAAATGGGATTTTTGGAATTCATCCGTGATGTGGGGAAGCGCATCACCGTGAACTATATGATGTCAAAGGATTCAGTGAAAAGTCGTATTTCGGGCGAGAACCGCGACGGAATGAGTTTCACAGAATTCACCTACCAGCTTATTCAGGGCTATGACTTTTATTATCTCTGGAAAAATCACGGAATTCGTCTTCAGATGGGTGGGTCAGATCAGTGGGGAAATATTACCACAGGCACCGAACTTATACGCAGGATAGATGGGGGTGAAGCATTTGCACTCACTACTCCACTTATTAAGAAAGCAGATGGAACAAAATTCGGCAAGTCTGAAGGGGACAATATTTGGCTTGATGCTGCTCGCACTTCGCCGTATAAATTTTATCAGTTTTGGCTCAATGCAAGCGATGCAGATGTGGCCAATTATATCCGGATTTTTTCACTTCGGTCGAAAGAAGAGATTGAGGTCATTGAAGCAGAACATGCCAAAGATCCTGGTCAGCGTGCGTTGCAGAAGGCATTGGCGCAAGAGATTACCACCATGGTGCATTCTCATGCTGACTATGAGGGAGCTTTGTCGGCTTCCCAAATCCTCTTTGGTCAATCTGCACCAGAGCAGCTTCAAGGTTTAAGCGAACGTGATATTCTCGACATCTTCGACGGCGTGCCTCAAGGCACAATCTCCAAATCTGAAATAGAAAGCGGAATAGGTATAATTGAGGTTTTAGTGAAATCAGGTTTTCTTCCCTCGAATGGGGAAGCCAGAAGGGCACTTCAGGAGAATAGTATCAGCGTGAATAAGGAAAAGGTAAACGCCGAGAAACAAATTGTAACCAATGAACTTCTGCAAGGAAAATACGTTCTTCTCCAAAGAGGGAAGAAAAATTATTTTCTGTTGAGAGCGGAGTAAGTTCAGAAGATTGAATGGCCCTAAAATAAAGCGAGGTCCCGCCAGGAACCCCGCTTTATTTGTTTAGGAAATCATGATTTGGCTCTTTCTGCATACCGGGAGAGGCAGGCATCCACAACCAAAATTATATATCCGTTGGAGGATAGTCTTGTCTACAATGATAAGACTGGTTTAGCAGGATGAAGTTGCTTTGTGGATAAAATTCAAGTGACCATCAGGTTACATCCCCTCACATCCGATTGATCAAACCTTCCTATTACTCTGAATGCGCCGTCTGGAAAGGTTTTGCCAAGGTCTGAAGTGGCAATAAAGGCACAGGAATCCACATTCATTAGGTCAATAATATTTAACCCGCCAGAGGAAGAGCGCGCTGCTGATGAAAGCGGGTCGGTGGTATCCCGGGCCACTATCCTCATCCATGGTGGATGCTTGAACAGACCATCTCCCAATGAATATACTTGGCTCATCAATTCTGTCATGCCATATTCACTGTGGATCACTGAAGTGTGAAATGCTCGAGTTAGGATTTCATGAACTTCTTCTCTGGTTAGTTCTTCTCTCCGGCCTTTCATGCCGCCAGTTTCCATTACAATGGTATGATGCAACGACATGGGGAATGCTTCAGCAAAGTCAAGTAGTCCGAACGTCACGCCAAGAAGAATGGTAGAAATGGACTGAGATTCATTTAGTTCCAAAGTGCGAGCTAATTCCGCATGATTGTTCAGATAAAAACCACTCTGAGCGTAGCGGCTTTTTTGGATGAGACGCTCTGTCATCCAGATCAAAGAAGAGCCTGAGCGCTCCAGGTAGGACGGTAGTAATCCTAGAAAGCAGTACTCTGAGGGATTTCCGTAAGCTTGATAAAAGCTGGACATAAAGGCACGTTCGTAAACGTCCAAATCTCTTATGATGTGGCGGCTGGATGATTGCCCCGTGGTGCCGCTGCTGCTGAATACAATTTCTGGTTGAAACACACCCGTCTTTACATCATGGTATTTAAAAACTTCGATCGGAAGGAATGGGATGTCTGCCACACTTTGTATAGAGTGGGGAGCAACATTCAGGAGGTGAAGGAAGTTAGCGTATACGGGGTTCAGTGTGGCCTGAAAGTGAAACAGCTCAAGTGCGCGACGCTCGAAATCAGCGGAAGAGTGTATCGCGGTGATTGTGTTGACATGTTTTTTCCTGAATTCCTCCCACATAGAGCGCAAAGGAATTGTATAGATTTGATGAAATGAACAAACTCAGCGTATTTCTCTTCGTTTGCGGACTTTCCGGACTTCTGGCAGGCTGTCTTAAGGGTGAGGAATATCCCCCGCAACCGGTGCTTACCTTTAAATCGATGATCACGCGGCCTGATTCGGCCATTATTGTGATGGAGTTCACGGACGGGGACGGTAATTTCGGCTTAAATCAAGGCGATACCGCGGGTTCCTTTGACAATTGCCTGCGTCAGTACAATTTGTATTGTGAGTATTACGAATTGCAGTCAGGCGAATGGGTTCAGTTTGCAATCGATCCATGTGCCGATCCTGAAGCCGTGCCATTTTACTACCGGGTTCCTTTTGTAGAACCAACCGGACAGATAAAGGCCCAGAAGGGGGAGGTGCGCATTGTCATCACTCCATTTTACTATTTCCCTGGGGAATTTGATACCTGTCGGTTTGAAGTGAGCGCAGTAGATCGCGGGCTGAATGTGAGCAACACGATCAGAACGCGCTCTTTTCTGAAACCATGAATCTTCATATTGACTTAACTTAAAGGGAAAATCGAGGTTACATACCATTCGGACTATTGTAACTGCAATGAAGCCCGCACACATTCTCTTCCTTTTCCTGTTGCTTGGTTTGCCTTTCTGTGGTCTGGCTGGCCCTGGACCAGGAAAGCCGGCTGAAATTCGAGGTAAGGTCTTGGATCAAAACTCCGGTGAAGAGCTGACGGGTGTTCGGGTAGAAATTCCAGAATTGGGAATTGTAACTTACACGGATAAGCATGGCGAGTTTGTAATTCCCGCCGCCGCGTCTTCAGAATTGACCTTTCACTTGTCATTGGTTTCATTTCAGAATGAGCTCTTTTTGTTTTCGGAGCAATCAGGAACCTCCGATCTGGAGTTCGCTTTGGTGGAGCAATAGCTCCGCATAACACCATCTTAACATTGAAATCGTGTATAAAGCGCTTATTTACAGCGGTCACGTCATTATTTCAAATTTTTTGTTTCGGGTAATATTAAGGAAACGTTATCTTTGTGTGACAGAGGAGTAAATGAGTTGTTTGCTCTGCTCTGCGAGAATGTCTACCTCCTTATTAAACTGCGGGAAATGAAAAATGCACGTTTATTATTAGCCTGCTTGATTGGACTCTTGCTTACAGAGGTATCAGCAGGTCAGGCTCCCGTTAAATTAGAGAATGGGGTTTATTTGGGTGCGGACGGTATCCAATACAATGGAGAGATACGTGCCTATCGTGAGGACGGAAGTTTGCGCAGCATGCATACTGTAGTAAGCGGACAATTGGATGGCCCAGCCCGATTTTATGGCGAATCTGAGAAATTGGAAGAAACGGGCTCTTACCGCCAAGGGGAAAAGCATGGAATCTGGCAGCGCTTCAATATATCCGGGCTCTTAGTCGGAGAAGCGTTTTATAAAGCCAGCCAGAAGGATGGAATTTGGACTGTTTGGGATGATCAAGGGGTGAAGCGCTACCACATGGTTTACAGCATGGGCAAAAAGATAGATGTGTGGCAAATGTGGGATCAGGACGCTAATCTGGTGAGCGAGAAAGTGTATTCCAACTAGCCATATCCTGTCATAAGATACGTAAAAGGCGGCATTAGCCGCCTTTTTCATATTTAGAAATGCCGTTGAACTGGTAATAATTCACCATGAGTTGTTAATTTAAAGCAACGAAATCGTTCCGTTTTGGAGCAACCTATCGGGTTCGGCATCGTCTTTATAGCAGAACTGAAAAATTTCACAGATAAATCTTTAAAATCATGAATATGGTAACCTTTTTCGAGAAAGTGTGGCAAGACAACCCGCATTACATCATGCTCGGAGGTCTAATGCTAGTTATCGGAATCGTTGGAAAAGCACGATTGTTTGCAAAGGCTGATCAGCCGTGGCAAGCAGCTTTAGTTCCGGTTTGGGACGTAATAGTGGCCCTTCGCATGGTGGGACGACCGGTATCTCACATCGCGTATTTTTTGGTTCCGGTGTTCAATATTTATTTCAGCTTCAAAGTGCTGATTGAAATTGCCCAGAGTTTCGGAAAGCGCACCTCGCTTGACTATGCGATGGTTTGTTTGTTCAACGTGTTCTACGTGTTGAATCTCGCCCTTGCCTACAACGAAGAGTACGTAGGCCCCGTTTACGGTCACGACCTAAAGGATGCGCAGGCTGCAGAGCCCGCTCTCGTTTAGATTTTTGGTTTCATATCTGAAGGCACATGACCTCGCTTCGGCGGGGTTGTGTTATTTCTGAACATAACCTGTCGCTTTTTTCAGCGCTCTGTCAAGTCCAGAAAGATCACTTCCGCCAGCGGTAGCAAAGAATGGCTGCCCGCCACCTCCACCTTTGATTTCAGTAGCTAATTCGCGGATAATCTGGGAGGCATTAAGCTTGCGGGCCTCAATCAAATCATCAGAAAGAATGCATGAAAGGGTTGGCTTGCCGTCCAGATCACCCCCAATTATGGCCATAAACTGACTCATCTCGCCGCGCCATTGAAAGGCAATGTCTTTAATCGAAGCCGCATCCAGTGAAACACGAGCCACCAAAAGTTGAACTCCATTTACTTCTTTGAACTGCTTTCGAAGCTCTTGTTTGACGCTTCCCGCCTTTTCTTTTTGAAGCAATTCGATCTGCTTGCTCAGTTCGTGATTGCGTGCTACTAGGTCGCTCACAGATTTGGACAAATCTTTTGATTTCAACGAAGCGCGCAATGATTCGACCATCTTCATTTCATCACGCACCAATTGATAGGCCGCATTTGAGCTAATGCACTCTATTCGGCGAATGCCTGAGGCTACCGCGCTCTCTGAAGTGATAAGAAACAAACCTATTTCTCCGGTAGATGAGACATGCGTCCCACCGCACAGTTCAACACTGTTTCCGAACCGGATCACGCGCACAGATTCCCCATATTTTTCACCAAAAAGCATCATCGCTCCCGTTTTGCGGGCTTCATCAATTGGCACGTTGCGTCGTTCTTCAAGCCGAAGATTTTGACGAATGCGCACATTGACCAAAGTCTCAACCTGCTCTAGTTCTTCCTCTGTCATTTTGCTGAAATGAGAAAAGTCAAAACGGAGGTGTTCCGAATTTACTAATGATCCTTTTTGCTCTACATGAGTTCCCAGAATCTCACGCAAAGCTTCGTGAAGCAAATGCGTGGCGGAGTGATTGCTCATAGTTTCCGCCCTGCGATCCATGTCGATTTTGGCTGTGAACAGCGCCGATGGATTTTCGGGCATCTCTTCTGTAAAATGAACGATCAGATTGTTCTCCTTTTTACAATCGAAAATGCCTATTCGCTCATTGGCAGAAACAAGCACTCCCTGGTCGCCAACCTGGCCGCCACCTTCTGCATAAAAAGGAGTTTTGTCCAATACGATTTGCCACGATTCCTTTCCTTTTGCTTTGACTTTGCGGTACCGAAGAATGCGACTCTCCGTCTCCGTTTCATCATATCCAAGGAATTTACAGTCACCAGAAGCAAGTTCCACCCAGTCTTCTGTTTCCAATTTGGTGGCTGCCCGACTGCGGTCCTTCTGTCTGGTAAGTTCTGATTCAAATCCGAGCTGATCAATTCGCTTCATCCGCTCTCCCGCTATGAGTGCTGTGAGGTCGGCAGGAAAGCCAAACGTGTCATAAAGTTCGAAGACGATTTTTCCGTCGATCACTTCGCCAGAAGTATTGGCAATCAGCTGATCCAACAACACGATTCCTTTTTCAAGGGTTCGCAAAAAGCTTTCTTCTTCTTCCCGGACCACTCGTTCAACGAGCTGACGAGTGCTTTTTATTTCCGGAAATGCGGTTCCCATTTCAGCGCCAAGCACTTCAACCAAACGATAGATGAACGCTTCTTTTTGATTCAAAAAGCTGTAGCCGTATCGAACTGCCCTGCGTAGTATTCGGCGAATGACATAGCCCGCTCCTCCACTTGAAGGAAGCTGTCCGTCGGCTATTGCGAATGAAACAGCGCGCACGTGATCGGCAATAACGCGCATGGCTACATCCGATTTAGTATCTGTACCGCCATATGATTGGCATGAGATGGATTCGATTTTTTTAATCAGAGGAGTGAACACATCCGTGTCGTAGTTCGAACGTACACCCTGAAGTACCATACAGAGTCGCTCAAAGCCCATTCCTGTGTCCACGTGACGGGCTGGTAGTGGTTCAAGCGAAGAGTCGGACTTCCTGTTGAATTGCATGAATACATTGTTCCAGATTTCAACAACCTGTGGATGGCTCATGTTGACTAAAGTCTTTCCATCGACTGCATTGCGCTCTTCGTCCAAGCGAATGTCCACATGGATTTCAGAGCACGGTCCGCACGGCCCGGTCTCGCCCATTTCCCAGAAATTATCTTTTTTATTTCCCCGGAGAATGCGATCCTCAGTGATGAAGCGCTTCCAGATATCATAGGCTTCCTGATCGAATTCCAGATTTTCGGAGGCATCCCCTTCGAAAACGGTCACGTACAACCGATCCTTTGGGATGTGATATATTTCGGTGAGGAGTTCCCAAGCCCAACTAATGGCTTCTTCCTTGAAGTAGTCGCCAAACGACCAATTGCCAAGCATCTCGAACATAGTGTGGTGGTAGGTATCTACACCCACTTCTTCGAGGTCATTGTGCTTGCCGCTCACACGAAGGCATTTTTGGGTATTTGCGATTCGCGGATATTTCACCGGAGCATTGCCCAGAAACAAATCCTTGAACTGATTCATCCCGGCATTGGTGAACATCAGTGTGGGATCATCTTTCACCACCATCGGGGCTGAAGAGACAATGTGGTGGCCTTTCGACGAGAAGTAGTCGAGGAAGGTCTGCCGTATTTGTTGTGCGGTAGGCGCACTCATGAGCGTGGGGTTTTTTGAGGATTGCAAAGCTAAGTCGGTTTGAAAGTTCCAAAGTCGGTTAAATTTGGCATCAACCAATGGCAAGGCGCAAGTACAAATTCAATCCATCGACCCTCATTTTTGAGCGGATCAGATACACTATTAGGGACTATTTGATCCTAGGGCTGAAGTATTTATTTGCGGGATCGGTGATTGGTGGAGTTGGCGTAGTGATCTATGCCTCTTTTTTTAAAGATCCGGAAACGGTTAAACTGGAGCGGGAGATCTCATTTCTGAATGGACAAATCCAAAGTCTTAACAATGAGTTGGATACCCTTGAATCCTTTGCACTGGATCTTCAATTGAAGGACGACAATGTGTACCGGAGTATTTTTGGAAGTGATCCTTATCCTGATCACCAGCGCACCGGAGGCATCGGAGGAAGTGATCGATATCGCAGTTTGAAAGGGTTTGACAACAGCGCTGAAATTATTGAGACTAAGAAGAGGATCGGCCGACTTCAGCGAATGCTTGTGGCGCAGAGCAAATCCTTCGAAGACATTTTCGAACTTGCCCGAGATAAGGATGCGATGCTTCAGTCGATTCCGGCGATTCAGCCGGTGGCGAACAAGGATCTAAGAAGAATCGCATCGGGATTTGGAATGCGCATTCACCCCATTTATAAAATCGCCAAAATGCACGCGGGCCTTGACTTCACTGCGGATGAGGGCACAGAGGTATATGCCACTGGCGACGGACGGATTGAAGCGGTGGATAGCAAGCTAAGTGGATATGGACATCATGTAGTTATCCAGCATGGGTTTGGATTTGAAACGCTTTATGCCCACTTGAGCAAAGTGGTTGTGAAGCCCGGAGAGAAGGTTATTCGAGGTCAGGTAATCGGTTATGTGGGGAATTCGGGAACATCGACTGGGGCGCATCTTCACTACGAAGTGATAAAAAATGGTGAAAAGATGGACCCGGTTTTCTATTTTTACAACGACATTACGCCGGAACAGTACGAAGATTTGTTGCAGAGGGCGGCGAATGCCAATCAATCGCTTGACTAAACCTTACCTGCCTGATCATGATCCCCAAAATTGGTGAAATAGAAAAACTATATTTTTCAATCAGCGAGGTTGCTGAAATGTTTGAAGTGAATTCTTCCCTTATTCGATTTTGGGAAAAGGAATTCCCTCAGCTTCAACCGAGGAAGAACAGCAGGGGCAATCGGGTATACAATAAGAAGGACATCGAACTTTTCAAGAAGATTCATCACCTCGTAAAAGATCGGGGCTATACCCTAGAAGGTGCGAAGAATGCGCTTCGTAAAAAGGAAGTACTTGATGAGGGCGAAACGCTGATGCAGAAACTACGACGGGTGCGTACAGAATTGATGAGTATTGCTGGCGGACTGTAGATTTCAACGGAACTATATTTATCCGTGACTGTTGTTGCCTTGGTTATAACTGTCATTTATGAGTCTTCCGAATTCTCTTCCCCAAGAGGTGTGTCTGATTTTCCCCCACCAGCTCTTTCCCGTTGCCCAATGGATGGATTCCGCGCGTTCAGCAATCCTGATCGAAGACGAGCTGTTCTTTACTCATTATCCATTTCACAAAAAGAAATTGGTGCTGCATCGGGCATCTATGAAGGTGCATGAGTCTCGATTGACCAGTCAGGGAATAAAGGTCTTTTATGTGGAGTATTCAGAGCCGGAAAGTCACACCGAACATTTGTTCGGTAAGCTTGCTGGTTTAGGAGTAAGAAAGGTTCATTTGTACGATCCAGTCGATTATCTACTCAGACGCCGTCTGGAGCGCTACGCGAAACGCTATGGTATTCTAATCGCGTATTATTTGAGTCCAATGTTCCTCAATTCGTTGGATGAGCTGAAGCTCTATTTCAAAAGTCGTCGACGGTATTTTCTCAATGACTTTTACATTGATCAGCGAAAGAAGAAGGGAATATTGCTCGATGGAAACGGTGATCCACTTGGAGGCAAATGGACCTATGATGCTGAAAATCGAAAGTCCATTCCTAAAGGACTCTGCATTCCCTCTCCGCCATCGGTGAATGAGTTGCCGGAAGTGAAGGAGGCTATGGAATATGTCAATATCCATTTTCCGGAAAATCCCGGATCGATTGAGGGATTCCGCTATCCGGTTACAGAAGATCAGGCGCGAGAGTCGTTCGGTCTTTTTCTTCAGGAGCGCTTTTCGCACTATGGGGTTTATCAGGACGCCATTCGGCAATCTGAAACATGGTTGTTTCATGCTGTGCTTACACCTGCGCTGAACATCGGTTTAATTTCTCCTCACTTTGTGATTACGGAAACTATCAAGTATGCAGAAGCACACGACATTGCCCTGAACTCCTTAGAGGGATTTATTAGGCAAGTGGTTGGCTGGAGAGAATACATCCGCGCAGTGTATGAGTTGGATGGAGTGAAGGAGCGCACAAGTAATTTTTTTGAACACACCCGAAAAATTCCGTCGTCATTTTGGAATGGGACCACTGGCATCTTGCCGATAGATGAGGTGATTCATCGACTCAATAAGGATGGCTATTCGCATCACATCGAACGGCTCATGGTTCTTGGAAACTTTATGTTGCTGTGTGAATTTGATCCTGATGAGGTGCATGCATGGTTTATGAGTTTGTTCATCGACTCTTATGATTGGGTGATGGTGCCGAATGTATATGGAATGTCCCAGTTTGCGGACGGCGGTCTGATGAGCACTAAGCCCTATATAAGCGGGTCGGCATACGTGCTGAAGATGAGTAATTACTCAAAGGGACCATGGACAGAAATATGGGATGGTTTATTCTGGCGTTTCATTGAGGGTCATTCGGCCTATTTTCTCCGGAATCCGCGACTTTCCATGATGGTGCATACCCTTCGGAAAATGAATCCTGATCGGCGCAAAAGTCTAATGGGTACTGCCGAAAACTGGTTGGCAAAATTGGATGGAGAAGCCTTCTAAAAGTTGCTGAACTTCGCCGGATGAAAGGATTGGTTTTGAAATCCACGGGAAAATGGTATGATGTCAAGGCAGAAGATGGCATTCATTATCGCTGTCAGATGCGAGGTAAGTTGCGTCTGAAAGGTATGACGACTACCAATCCTGTGGCAGCCGGCGATCAGGTTTTTATTGAGCTAGAAGGAGACGGCGAGGCGAGTATCATCGGAATCGAAGAACGAGTGAACTACATTATTCGTCGCTCAGTAAATCTATCTAAGGAGGCGCAGATTGTGGCGTCTAATATAGATGAGGCAATTCTGGTCGTGACGGTTGAAAGTCCCCAAACAACCTTTGGTTTTATTGATCGCTTTTTGGTCACTGCAGAAGCCTACCGCATCCCGGTCGTGATCTTGTTTCACAAAATGGATCAGTATCAGGAGCGAGGATTGGAAAAGGTGACCGACTATGAGCAAATCTACTCCTCTATCGGGTATCAATGCTTGCGTACTTCTCTGGTGAATGGCTTGGGCATGGAAGAATTGGAGGCTGTACTTCGCGGAAAGATTAGTTTATTTTCCGGTCACAGCGGCACTGGAAAATCATCGCTTGTGAATCATTTTATCCCTGGACTTGATTTGCGTATCGGCGAAATCAGCGAGTCGAGTAAGAAGGGTCAGCACACCACCACGTTCGCTGAAATGCATGAACTTCCGTTTGGTGGTTACATAGTAGATACACCGGGCATCAAGGGCTTTGGATTAGTTGATATTCCAAAGGAGCAACTAGGACATTATTTCACCGAGTTTTTCAAGTTGTTGCCCGAATGCAGATTCGGTAATTGCACCCATCAGAACGAACCAGGCTGTGCCGTTCATCGAGCCCTTGAAGAAGGCAAGGTAGCACCGAGTCGGTATAATAGTTACCTCGCTATGTGGGGTGATCAGGAAGAACGCTCGCCATACCGGTGAGTGTTTAACAGATAGTTCAACTATCTTTACGTAGTATACTCAAAGGGGTGTCTGGGCCGAGGTCAGACTGAGATAACACCCTTTTCCGCTCCCGTGCGGAAGGAACCTGGGCAGGTCATGCTGCCAAGGGAAACGTTAGTTAAGCCGCTTCTAACCCTTGGAAGTGGGATTGATTAACACCAAAACAATTTACACATGAGCAAAATAGCAACCCGTGGGTTGGTGCTCGGACTTGCCTTGGCACCTTCTTGGTGCGTCATTGGGCAAACTATTCGTCCGATTCAGTCGGATTCGATTCCACTTACGCAGGATTTGCGTACCCTTGTTTTTGAGGCCACCAGAGCTCATGAGCGCGTTCCCATGACTTATACAGATATTTCTCTGAAAGAGATAGCGCCGCTCAACACTGGTCAGGATTTACCGTATGTACTTCGATTTACGCCTTCTCTAGTTGTGACATCCGATGCTGGCAATGGAATTGGCTACACCGGTCTTTGGATACGCGGCAGTGATCCTAGTCGCGTGAACATTTCCATCAATGGAATTCCGCTCAATGATCCGGAAAGTCAACAGGTATTTTGGGTGAACACACCTGATCTCGCCTCGTCTTCTGGTCAGATTCAGATTCAGCGTGGCGTAGGCACCAGTTCGAATGGATCTGCCGCGTTTGGTGGGTTGATAAAAGTGGAAACTAATTCTCTCAGTCGCAAGCCGTTTAGTCGCGTGGAGAATTCCTGGGGTTCGTTCAATTCGCGCAAGCATTCGGTGCAAGTCGGGACAGGATTGATAGGCGATCGCTTCATTTTGGAAGGCAGACTATCGCGTGTGGCATCTGATGGATACATCGATCGTGCACGCACAGGATTATTTGGTTATTCAGTTTCGGGTACGTTGTTGGGTAAAAAATCGGAGTTCCTAATCACCACATTCGGAGGAAGGGAAGAGACTTACCAATCATGGTATGGATCACCTGCCGAGGTGGTAGAAGGTGCAGATCAGGAAAGTCGCCTTGCATTTGCAGCGCGCAATTCGTTTACCGAAGCGCAAACACAAAATCTCCTTCAATCCGGACGTACGTATAATTTTTACACGTACGAAGATCAGGTGGATCGCTATGGACAAGACCATTTTCAGGCACATTACAAGTATCGTCTGCACGATAATCTGCACGTGAATGTGTCGGGTCACTATACCCGTGGAAAGGGGTATTTTGAAGAATACAGGGAAGATGATTCGCGCACTCGATATGGATTAAATGCGCTTCTTGTTGGATCAGATACGGTTGATGTGAGTGATGTGATTCGAAGAAGGTGGCTCGACAATCATTTTTATGGGGCAGTGTTTTCAGTGAAGTATGTGCGCGATGCGAATCTTCTTACAGTCGGTGGCGCGTTGAACGAATACAGGGGTGATCATTTTGGTGAACTTCGATGGCTTCAGTGGGCTGGTGAATTGCAGCCCGGTCAGCGGTATTATGAAGGCTCGAGTTTGAAGCGCGATGTGAATATGTACGCCCGATATATCCATCACGTGAAGAATGGATGGAATATTTATGGTGATGTACAGGTGCGTGCAGTGAGTTATGTCACAGATGGGATTGATAATGATTTGCGGGCATACGACGTGGATGATGCGCTGCTCTTTGTGAATCCGAAGATTGGACTGAACTATAACATCGACAGTGAAAGCAGAGCTTATTTTTCTGTGGCGGTAGGTAACAAAGAGCCCAACCGGAATGACTATGTGGATGCACAGGAAGGGATGATTCCGCGTCCTGAGCGTATGCTTGATTTCGAAGCAGGATTTCAGCGGGCGCGTGAGAAAGGTTCATTTGGAATTAATCTCTATTACATGGACTACACTGATCAGCTCGTACTCACCGGAACATTGAATGATGTAGGAGCGCCTTTGCGAACCAACGTCGACGATAGCTACCGTGTAGGAATTGAACTCGAAGGAGAAATTCTATTGCACAAAAACTGGAGGATTATTTCGAACCTTACGCTAAGTGATAGTCGTGTGAGAAGCTTTAGGGAAGTGATTTATGACTATACGGAAGGGTTTGAGGTGGTGGAAATTGACCACGCCAACACGCCGATTTCGTTTTCTCCCCGTGTCGTTGGAATGGCTGGTTTGACCGGTCGTATCGGAGGATTTCGAACCAAGCCTGCTGATGGTCGGGCTTCTGTAATCTCGCATTGGGAGTGGTCGTGGATGCAAAAATTGGTAAGCGAGCAGCATCTCGACAACACGGGCAATATGGGGGTAATGATTGACGGGTATTCAACCGGAGATATGATGTTGAGCTATGTAAGTGAGTATGTCTCGGGACATGAATGGCGACTTAATTTTTGGCTGAATAATGTGCTTAACGCAAAGTTTTCGAGTAATGGATATACTTACAGTTACATCTATGAATCGCGCATCACAGAGCGGTTTTATTATCCACAGGCCGGGAGGAATTTCATGCTAGGCCTCAACTTGCTCTTTTGAGGTCTCGGCTGTGCTGACCAGATAGACACCAAGAAATATGAGCATGGTAAATAGAATTTTCCAGATGCTCAGATCATTATCCAGTTTGTTGCCAAACCAAAACTGAAAGAGATAGCTGAAAATACCCGCGAGTAGCGGCTGAAAATAAATGTAGGCACTTGTAATGGTAGAGGACAGAGTGGCAAGCGCGATGATGTTGAGGAGATATGTGAGAAATGTGACAAAGACAATTACAAAGAACACAGCGAACCATTGCCATGAAGTGAGCACTTCCCAGGATACGGAATAGAGTCCGGTTCCTCCGAAGGGGAGCACGAGTGCTAACCCTACCGTGAACACCCAGGTGATTATATTGAAGGGGTGGTATTTCCGCATGAGCGGCTTGACGAGAATGAGATAGAATGCGTAGGATACACTGTTGATCAGAATGAAAGAATCGCCCAGTGCGCTGCTGCTGGTGGATTTGCCGTAGGAGCTCAACATAAGAATGGAAATTGCCCCTATGGCACCGGCAATCACGCCCACGATCTTGCGGGAGGTAAGTCGCGACTTCAACACCCAGACTGCGATAAGCATGACCAATATTGGATTACTTGTCATGATAATCGCGCTATTCAATGGCGACGTTAGCGAGAGTCCGTTGAAGAAAAAAAGTTGGTTAATGGCCACTCCGGTGAGTCCGCAAAGTGCAATGCGGAGCCAGTCTTCGCGATCTGGAATACGGATGTGCCGGGCAGAAATGATCCAGAAGAGCAGGGTAGCCCCAAGAACCCGGAGAGCAATAAATGCATTGGGTGCAATCGGGTCGGGCATTACCGATTTGGCGATCACATAATTGGCCCCATAGATAAGAGCAACAGCAGAAAGGGCAAGATGAGCTCTTAGTTCTCGGGTCATAAATAAATGTCTGAGGCAAACATACAGCGCCTCTCGAATGACCAGAGACTTTGTTTACAGCGCGGACTTCGCAGCGGCTACTGTTTTCGGAGCATTGCCCACGAAAACCTGATTGCCACTTATTACCACAGGCCGTTTCAGAAAGGTGTACTCCTGAAGTATAAATTTCCGATATTCTTTTTCGGTAATTTTCTTTTCGTTGAGTCCGAGTTCGCGGTACTTGAGGGCCCTGCGACTGAACAGCGCCTCGTAGCTTCCAACGAGGTCTTTCATGGCATCAAGCTGTTCTTCCGTGATGGGATTGGTCTTGATATCTTGTTTCTCGTAGCCCACAGCCCGCTTTCCGAAGTCATCGATAATGTGCTGACAAGTTGAACAAGTCGCTAAGTGATAGATTTTTTTCATAGGGTTCTCCGAAGAAAAGGAACACGAATGTGTATCGAAAGTTCACGGGGACAAAAAATTCCCGATGACCTTTATGAGCTCTGCGAGTCCATCTTCGAAATGATGGGTGTTGTCGATGATCAAATCGCACGACGGGCGGTAAGGTTCCATGTATTGAACTTCGGCGGGTCGCACGTGATTGTCCCATTGATAGCGCACTTCATTCTCGGGATAGCCGCGCTCTTCTCCGTCTCGACGAATGCGACGTTCCAGACGGGTTTCGTGGTGGGCATCGAGGAATACTTTGTAGTCCAGCAGTCTGCGCACTTCATCGAAATGGAACACAAAAAGACCTTCCATGATAATTACTGGAGCGGGCTGCACACTGATCGGAATTGGCTTCCAATTGGGGTTGTTGAAGTTGTACTCAATCTTTTCGATCGGCTTATCGCTCATCAGATTGGTCAGATCGCGCGTGTAGTGATCACGGTCGATAGAACTAGGTAAATCAAAGTTAATTACACCGTTGGAGTCAGCTTCCTGATCGGTGATAGGCTTGTAGTAATTGTCCTGACTAATCAGTGCGATGGCTTCTTTGGGGAAATGATTGAGCAGTGCTCTGAGTAAGGTGGTTTTGCCTGATCCACTTCCTCCGGCTATTCCTACAATAAGGTGTTTCTTGTCTGTCACTTTCGCGATTGTTTCCTTAGCTCTTCGATGAGTGCTGACTCCGCGTCTGATGTGGAGTCGATGCGCAAAAATGAACCATTTCCTTTGCCGGCCAATGAGGAAAGTTTTTCTGCGGCAAACTCACTGCTCCGGATGGCTACCAGACTAGTTTGAAAGCCCGATGCATTGGCTCGGCTGACTAGTTTGTCGATACCTGTTTGGTCTTCCGGACGAAAGGCTCCATCGGTAATTACGATCAATTGATTGTTTCCTTCTTGAATGCGCTCTTTCCGGAGTATGCCATAAGAGCGCTTAAATCCTTTCGTTCCGCTGGTTTTTCCGCCGGCCTTCAATTCGCTGATCACTTGAGTAATGAGCGCCTTATCCGCGCCAGTGGAAGTAGGTAAGATCACCTGAGCTTCATTGGCATAGCTAACAATAGTGATCTTATCAATGTCGCGCACTACAAGTGCCATTTTGTCTAGGGCTAAGCGCATTAGATCCATTTTGTCGCCGACTCCCATTGATCCGGAAATATCGAGCAGAAAAACTACATTGTTCGGACTGTAAAGAGAAACCGGAAGCAGTTCTTCTTCCTTGAACAACACGGTGTCAGGTGGGATATAGAGCGCATCCGTTTTCGGATTGAATTCGGGATCGCGTTTCAAGCGAAGTTCAAATCGGTTGTTTCGTTTATTGATATAGGATGTAATGGATGAAGGGAAGTATCCGGTCTTTTCTGCACGGATCAAAAAGTATCCAATTCGAGCTTCCTGCGTCACCACTCCATCGACATTGGTGTTGAGATGTAAATGGATGTAGCCGTCTTCCTCCACTTTCACAGTGGCCTTGGGAATGGGTAGCCCTGTTTCATCGTCCACCACTTTCACGAGAAACATATTACTGGCGCAGCACTCTGCTTCCCGTTCGGAGAAATCAGGGCACGGAATATTTCCGTTTGGATTGATGTACATCACATCCGCAGTGACAGGAAATACAATCGGAGTATTGGACGAAGCGAAATACAGTTGAATTTCCTCGCTGAAGTCTCCCGTTATCCGCGGATTGAAGCGAATGCGGATGACCGATTGCCCACGTCCGGGAATGCTTTTGGAAGAAATACGCACATCATATTCAGGAGAGAATGTGTGGCGGAGCAGAAAGTCATTCTTGTCGGATTTATTTTCCACCAGAATATCTACAACGGCCTCGGAATCACGGGTAAATGTGCCAAAGTGAATGGCTCCGGGGCTCACCACGATTTGCGAATGAAGGTGTATTCCGAGGAGGAGAAGTATACCGGTGGTTATTGCTCTCATGCGGAGGCAAAATGAATGAGTTGATCACCAACCGAATGATCGTTCGCGAGTCGCTGTACTTTATTTTGACCTCCTAATCGCCCCACTGACTTCATGTACTCGTTGAAAGTCCCCTTCTTGAGCGCAGTAATTCGCAGTTGATTTAGCACCCGCCCTGCGATAAGGTCTTTGTAGTAGATATTCTGTCTGGTCATTTCACCATCCAGATACAGGGCAAGGGCTTCAGGGTTCACGGGAGGCTCTTCAAATTCGATCAGCCAATGGTGGTAGGGAAGTCCGAATAGCGGATTCACCACGGGGGCTATATGGAATTCGTTCACTTTCATAGAAAACTGCTCAAGTGCATTGGACATGGCCTGCTCTACCTCTTCGGCAATCACATGTTCGCCAAACGCACTGGTGAAGTGTTTTATTCTTCCGGTCACTTTGATTCGGGGCGGGTCGAGTGAGACGAAGCGGACGGTATCACCAATACTATAGCCCCAAAGTCCGGCATTATTGCTGAGTACTAGGGCATAATTTTCGCCTATTTTTACTTCTGATAGACTTAGCCGGGGTGGATTTGCATCATAAAAAGAGGCAGCCGGAATGAACTCAAAGTAAATTCCCGAATGAACGTTCAGCAGGAGTCCTTCCGCATCTTGGGAATCCTGAAAGGCTATGAAGCCTTCGCTGGCGGGATAGGTTTCCACCGTGGATATTCGCTTGCCGATGAGTTCATCGAAACGCTTGCGGTACGGCTCGAAGTTCACTCCTCCGAAAACAAACAAGTTGAAATTTGGGAAGAGTTCGGTGATCGTGGAGCGACCTGATTTTTTCAGAAGAATTTCAAAGTACATCTGAACCCAGGCAGGTATTCCGCTGATGAGTCGCATGTCCTGAATACGGGTTTCATCGGCGATTGCATTCACTTTCGTTTCCCAATCTTCAATACAATTGATATCGTAAGAGGGCATCCGGTTTTTCTGTAGATACGCAGGCACGTGATTGGCGACAATACCAGATAGACGACCGTATGGAATGCCGCTTGATAGTTTATCCAACTTAGGAGAACCTTGCAAAAAAATCAATTTACCATTGAGAAAAGAAGAATCGCCAGTATCAGCGATATAGCTCAGCAGGGCATTGCGTGCACTATTGATGTGGTTGGGCATCGACTCGCGGGTCAGAGGAATGTATTTCGTGCCCGAAGTGGTGCCTGATGTTTTACAGAAATAGATAGGCTGTCCTGGCCAAAGAACATTCTGTTCGCCCTGTTTGACGCGCTCAATCCAGTCTTTCAGACCTTCATAGTCCCGCACTGGAACAGCTTGAATGTATTCGCTGTGACGGTTGAGTTCACCGAAATGATGAGTCTTTCCAAACTCAGTCGACGCTGCTTTTCTGATCAGCCCGTAAAGCACTTTCGCTTGCAGTAGAACAGCCTGGGAGCCTTCCTGAGCGAGTTGTTTCTTGATGCGCTTTGCTAGCCATGTGGCTGCTGCTGACTTAATGCTCATGGATGAATAGTCCGATAAGGGATGATTTATTTTACAATGAGTTTGATCGATCCGAGCGTTTCATTTTCCGGCATGTGGATGAAATAGGTTCCTGATGAAAGACCTGCCAACGAAATGAAATAGTGATGATCACCGTATCGCATTGGTTGAAGGTTCGCCACCAAGCGGCCGCTCAAGTCGTGAATTGCAAGTGGTTCGTTCGATTGAAGAATTTGGTCCGATTCAATCCAGACATACTCTGATGCGGGATTTGGAAACGCGTGCAGGTGTGACGCGGAAGTCTCTGTCACGTTCACAAGTGGACCGAAGTTCATGCGAACCATTGGAAGTTGAGTGAGGTAGAAATAGGTTGAAGAGCCAAAGATGACCCAAGAAGTTATGGCGGGAGAAGCACCACTCATCGCAAAGCGAATGTCCTGCGGAGTATCAGGGGTTCCGGCCATCACGAGGTAGGCTTGTCCTTGGGAAAGTACAGGCTGAGTGGTGAGATCCAATGTGAGCAGCAGTTGATCGCCAGTGGTATTGAAGAGATTGGAATCGACCGTAACAGTATCGGTAGAGGCAATTAAAGTAGTTTCGTTGAAATCATTGATGTTGAAAGAATATATGGCGCCGAATACTCTTGCGGAGTTTGAGGTGCCTGCGCCGACGGCAATACTTATGGATTGCGGAGTCGTTCCACTTTCGGTCACGGCAAGAATATTTCCTAATCGGTAAGTACTGTCTAAGTAGGCTGAGGGCTGATAGACGGATGTGGCAAAAATCCGATCACGCGAGAGAGTTGAAGTGGATATATAGTAGAAAGTGGAATCACTGTTGTCGGCAGTGTTCTGATCCGTCTCATTTTGAGTGAGCGTGTAGGTTATCTGATACTTCCCCAGAGAAGCTGGCGACTGAAAAGGATCGGCATTCACCGTAAAAGTGGCACCTGGTTCTGCATCTGCCCCTTCTTGAGAGAAAGCCATGTGAATGAGCTCCGCATCTTCGAGACGTGTGAGTTCGGCGGTGAGTTGACAGTTGGTTTGCACCGTGGCCCCCGAGTTGATACCAGATGCAGTGAAATGAACAAGCGGTGGCATGAAGTCAGGGTATTGAGAGTATTCCAGATTGGAGAAGTTGCCCAATTCCTGAGGGTTAAATGCGCCGTAGTTAAAATCAGAAACGCGGATATCATTCTCAAACGTTTCGATAATTTCGATGTCGTCTATTTGCCAGAAATAGTAAAGTCCATCGTAAACAAATCGCAATTGAATATCCGAAGCGAATGCCGCTGATGGGCCCAACGGTACCGTAATCTGATCCGATGTGCTTGTGGAGAAACCAATCGAATAGATAGGAGAATAAATGACGGTCCAATCGCTGTCGCCCGTTCGCATTTCAACGCGCGTCACTCCCTGATAGAATTTAGTAAATTGATTGAAGCGAAGCGCTGAATTCGCCACTGACGAAAGGTCGATAGAGGGAGTTGTGAGTGTGGCGAGATGCGGACCTGGAGCTTGACCGCTGCCGAAAAATTCATCGGAGCATGGATTTTCGGAATTGTCCCAGTAGTTGCTGTCGAAAAGTACAAAACCATTTTCCCAAGTGGGACTTTGAATGGGCGGTCCGCCTTCTGCGTTGGCTGGAATGCATGAGCCGCGCGTGCCTATTTCATTAGAAGGAATCGTCTGTATTCCCCGATACTCCCATGCGGCAATGCCACCCAATTCTTCGTTACTCCAATTGGCAGGGATTCCGTCGGCAAAAGCTTCCGACCAGACTACGTTGCGCGACCCACCGTCAGCCCCAGCGCTAGAATACCAGCCCGGCGCCTGCTGAAGCTGCTCATTTTGCGCATGTAGACAAAATGGAAACATCGCAAAAAAGGTGATCGTTAAGTTGAAGACTAAACGTGATTTTTTCATAGCCCAGTAAAAGTGCGAAGAAGCGAGGCGTTTTACACAGTAAATACCACACAAAATCCATCGAGCCAGTGGCGGTGAAGTGTGAATGACTTCGTGCCATGGATGCCTGAATAGTCGAGCAGGAGTGTGGTGTCGTGGGCTTGAAAGGGGCGTATGATCATGTCTTCGGAGAAATGCACAGAGTCGCCGAAGCTTTTGAATACAGCTTCTTTCGCCGACCAAATCGCAGTGAAATAGTTCAGAGCAGATTGGGGATCTTCGGGAGCACGCAGCAATTCAGTGGAATGAGAGAAGCGCTTTCGAATTGTCATGATTTTTTGATCCGGACGCTGAATATCCAGTCCGCATGGGGTATCCGACACCAGCAATCCACCAAGATTTTCCGAATGGGAAAAGGAAATGAATGGGCCATTCTCGATCACGGGTTTCCCAGAGGGGAGATGCATGATGACCGAACCAGGGATAAGTTCTTTTTGAAGAAGCCTGCTGATGAGCCACTCCCGCTTTCGTTTGTCCAGCCGAATAGTCTCCCATTCTTGCAGCCTGATGGCATCGGGATTACACAGATGCAGAAGTTCATGCGTTGTTTCTTGAGCCGACCAGATGCGCAGTCGAGTGGTTTGAGAGGGTTGAATGGAAAAGGCCGTGGGCATTCGAACAAACAGGGATGTTGGTTTGTATGATGAAGGTTTGGGTATTGGCGGCTCAAGAACTATCTTTGCACGCTGTTTTTAGATCGTTTAAACTATTGATTTATATATAATGAGCACAACAACTGCTGAACAAGTGAACACGTACAAAGTAAAGGACATCAGCCTTGCCGAATGGGGTCGCAAGGAAATTCGTCTGGCGGAAGCTGAAATGCCCGGGCTTATGAGCTTGCGCGAAGAATTCGGAGCAAGCAAGCCCCTCAAAGGAGCGCGTGTCGCAGGATGCCTCCACATGACCATTCAAACCGCGGTGCTTATCGAGACGCTCACCGAATTGGGTGCTGAGGTATCATGGAGTTCATGCAATATTTTTTCTACGCAGGATCATGCAGCCGCAGCTATTGCAGCTTCAGGTGTTCCTGTGTTTGCATGGAAAGGAATGGACAACGAAGAATTTGACTGGTGCATCGAGCAGACTTTGTTTGCGTTTAGTGGTGGCCAGCCGTTGAATATGATTTTGGATGATGGTGGTGACCTGACCAATATGGTGTTCGACAAATATCCTGAGCTCGTGAAGGGCATTCGTGGTATTTCAGAAGAAACCACTACAGGGGTATTGCGCTTGTATGAGCGTGAGCAAAATGGAACGCTTTTGTTGCCTGCGATCAACATCAATGACTCGGTAACGAAGTCGAAGTTTGACAACAAATACGGTTGCCGCGAATCATTGGTGGATGCACTTCGTCGTGCCACCGACTTGATGATGGCTGGCAAAGTAGCAGTGGTTGCGGGATATGGTGATGTTGGAAAAGGATCAGCAGATTCTTTGCGCAGCGCAGGTGTTCGTGTGATCGTAACTGAAATCGATCCAATTTGTGCGCTGCAGGCTGCAATGGAAGGCTTCGAAGTGAAGAAGATGGATACTGCGATCAAGGAAGCAGATATCGTGGTTACGGCCACTGGAAACTTCAAGATCATCGTAGAAAAGCATTTTCGTGCGTTGAAGCACAACGCTGTAGTGTGCAATATTGGTCACTTCGACAATGAAATAGATATGGCTTGGTTGAATGGCAAATACGGTTCGACGAAAGACACGATCAAGCCGCAAGTAGATAAGTACACGATCGATGGCAAGGACATCATCGTGCTTGCAGAAGGTCGATTGGTTAACCTTGGCTGTGCTACTGGTCACCCATCGTTTGTGATGAGTAATTCATTTACCAACCAGACTCTTGCTCAGCTAGAGTTGTGGACTAACCGCGCGGCATACGAGAACAAAGTATATGTGCTTCCAAAGAAACTTGACGAGAAAGTAGCGATGCTTCATCTGGCCAAGATTGGTGTAGAGCTCGAAGAGCTAACCACTGAACAGGCCAAGTACATCAACGTACCAATGGATGGTCCGTTTAAGTCGGATGCATACCGGTATTGAGAAATTCGCACATTGAATAATGAAAGGGCTGCCGGAAATGGCGGCCCTTTTTCTTGTGGAGAGAAGTGACTTATTGCTTGCATTGCTATTTTGACTAGCGGAGAACCAGGTTACGCTGCAACTACTGATTTGAAGCCTGTTCATCTGCAACATATCTTTTTTTAATTTTTTGTCACTTTTCTTTACAAGAACGGCGAAGCCTTCTCGCATGCCGAAAGATAAAATAGATACTTCATGCGAAAAAGTCTATTTGATTCTGGAATATTTAAAATGTCATACAGCAAGGAAGCTAATCTTGGCTATCAAATTAATTTGAATAAGTTGA